>Ga0208182_1001196_pt1 | contig 12750 bp, 21 predicted proteins | sample MalvireepMed_906_FD_184248 | JGI IMG/M metagenome (GOLD analysis project Ga0208182, IMG submission 184248) | Marine viral communities from the Global Malaspina Expedition - Malaspina viral metaG DeepMed_906 (SPAdes) (version 2) | ecosystem: Environmental > Aquatic > Marine > Oceanic | place...
CTGTTATATATTTGTTCAGGTACTATTCCGTCTTTGTAAAGTTGCTTCATCCATGTTCCAAATCTCCCCTATTTTTGTTTGGCTTTTCCAACATTCAGGGCGCAGAAATCAATCACATAATAGATTTTTCTCCACCAACCATCTGATTTTGGCGTGTCTGTTATTGCTGCAATGGCGCTACTGATCGTAATCACTAACATCACTAGAGCAAAAATATTTGCAAATGTTTGCATAATAATATCCTCTTATTAACTAAATATAATTCCAGCCATCCCTATTACCAGAGTAATCAATGTGGCTACAATAAAATGTTCCACACGCTTTACCCTGTTAATGATCTCAAGCCAACGCTCTGCACAGACCGCTTCGTGAGACTCGATCTTTGCGTTAACTTGTGCCACTGACAACTTGCTCATGTTGCTGGTTCTACTTCCCAACAGTTAAGATTCGATGCCACTGTCCTGCGTTCACCTTTCCCGAAGAAAGGATAAACCATGTGCTGTAACCACGATGGAAACACGAATAGCCTTCCTACCTGTGGTTGCACTTCTGCGCTCTGTGGGGGTCGCAATCGCTCCACATCCATGATCTGGTTGCGCCCATAACTGAACGCCAAATAGCCATCACAGGCTCCCGAATCATCGTATTTGCTGTATTGAGGTGATCCTGCTGTCGGCTGGTCCAATATCTGCTGTGGTACTTTTGTCCATCCAGTTGTTGATATGCCCATCAGGGTTTTCGTGCCGTGGTCGTGGATCGGGTTGTAATCACCTTCAAAACTATGCACCGACCAAACATCATCAACCGTTACTTGTCTCGGCTTTTCCAAAGTGTGTCCAGTATTCTCCATCACAGTATTGATGTAAGAAGCCCCAAGTCCTGTTACAAATTGGCAGTAGTCCTGTAACAGTTCATGTTCTGGGTTCATGTTCAGTTGTTCGCCACGATGGATTTGCCCTACCAATGTACCTGCCATAGACTCACGCTTTTCGTCTTCTAAAAGGTTATCCAAATAAGTATTAAGGTCTTTAACCATTTTATCTGGCATTCTTGTTTCCATCATAAATAACGCGGGCATTGGATGCACCTCTACCTTTATGTCCTCGTTAGTCATTGTCAACCGCTAAAATTTCTTCCGATTTTTCTTGAGTTGATTTGACAAAAGCATCTTCAAAAACCTTCAATGACGCATTTACCTGATCCAATTGAAAGGTAATCCTCGCTTTCTGGTTCGTTAAATCAATAACCTGTGAATGGAAGTATTTTTGTTTCTTGTCAAGATCAGCTACCTTGATTTCCTTGTCGCCCAAAAAGACTACGCTTTCTTTTGCTTCAGCCATGACTTAGTTTTCCTCTTAATTGTTATCCTTCGCTATCCATGTGCTCTCGATAAGCCGTCTTAATAGCTGTAGTCCAAATTCCGCTATTGCAGACATCTTGGACATTCTGGTATTCACCCGATACATCAGTATCTCCCCATACTCCACCTGTTTTGGTCTGACAATGAACAACGTGTCTATTAAAAGCTCTTGTCAGCTCTACATCATCTTGGTAAATGATGGTTGCAACTCTCACTTGAACGTCTTGATACGTACCAACCACTTCAATTTTATCTGCTACTTTTTCTTCGCTTAATGCCATTTTATTTTCCTCTTAGTTGTTAATAATTTAATAATTCATCCATTTCGATAATCCAATCAAAATAATTAAATTACGTAGCTGTAAAATAAGTTCCAGAAAGTAATAAAAAAGTACTAGTATTAACTTTATTAGCAAGATCATTGCCCGAACCAGTTGTTCCAGATTGCCTTAAATTACAATAAGTTGTGTTGTTTGGAACTAATCCAATTATATCTTCTCCTATATTTGAGCTGTCAACATTTTCCATAAATTGTCCAGCCTGACAAGTGTTGCTATCTCCACCCGGATTGAAAGAAGTAAAAGGAAGTCCGTTTATATGAAGCGTTCCTGATGGACTAGAAATCGCACTTACCACCATTCTGGTCATCCAATGAACCGCTCTTCCTACTTTTGTGTAGTATGCTCTTGAGTCACTTGCATTAACTGTTATTGAGCCTGATCCAGTAGCAAAGGAGGGAGTCCATGTTCCTTCTTCGTAATCATCTAAGGTATTGGCGGTTGCTGTATCTGTTCCAAAGAGCAACCCAACGGATGTTCTTATCTCTCCAGTAACATCTAATTCCATACCATTAGTTGGTTCCCCAGCTATTCCAAGTAAGCCGGGTGAACCACCACTTCCAACTGTTGCCCATATCAACGGCGCGATGGCTTGACCGGGACCATAGCCCATTCCCATTAAAAAAGCATTGCTTTCATTATCATCAATGCCCCAATACCAGTTTTGAACATCGTCTTTATCTACCCATTCCACGGCAGAAGAATAACCTGTTACTCGTATATTAGAAGTACTCATTTCTGAGCCAGTACCTCCAGTGGCTACAAGCCTTGTACCATCAAAAGTAAGATTTGCCTCGCCCTGAATGGCATTGGCTCCAGTAACTGTGGTGATTGTATTATTAGTGCTACCTGAGAGGGTAGTGCCACCAGCAGCGTCTTCCCAAGCTACTCCACTTCCTGTTGAGGTTAGTACTTGTCCGTCAGAGCCTTGACCACCATTAACTTTAAAATTAACTGCATCTACAACATCTTTAACAATTAAGCTGTCTGCTGATTCATCCCACAGCATATATTTACTAGCTGTAGCTCCGAAGAGTTTGACATCGTAGCCTGTGTCATCCACACCAACAGTAAATGTGCTGTCTAACTGTACTGCTCCATCAATATCAACAGCATCAAGATTAGTAGTTCCATCAATATCTGCATCACCAGCAACAGTTAATCCTGCTGCTCCTACTAATTTTAAGTCATCAGCACTCTCATCCCAAAGCATGTAAGCGCCTGATGTTGCTCCGAAGAATTTTACATCATACCCTGTGTCGTTCACGCCTACTGTAATGGTTCCATCTGCTTGTACAGCACCATCAATATCAACAGCGTCTAAGTTTGTGGTTCCGTCTACATCTAGGTCGCCATTAAAGTCTGCATTCCCTGCAAGCGTTAAGGTCGAAGCCATATCTACAGCTCCGTCAATGTCAACTACATCTAAATTAGAGGTTCCGTCAACATCTAAATCACCATTAAAGTCAGCGTTCCCCGCTAAAGTTAGTGTTGAAGCCATATCAACAGCACCATCAATATCTACAACATCTAGATTGGCTGTGCCATCAACATCTATATCTCCTGCAATGTCTAAACCTGCTGCTCCCGCTAAGACTAGATCATCTGCGGATTCATCCCAGAGCATATAGGCTCCAGAAGTAGCTCCGAAGAACTTGACATCATAACCTGTGTCATCGACCCCAACAGTGACTGTTCCGTCAATGTCCACTGTGCAGGTTTGATAAAGCGTGTCTGCGGATTCATCCCAAAAGACCTTTTGTCCAGAGGTTGCCCCGAAAAGAGTTACGTCATAGCCTGTGTCATCGACACCGACTGTAAGTTTGCCGCCAATATTTATATCTGCCAGTGCATCGACTACTGCTGCGCCACTGCCAGCACCATCCATATAAACCATTCTGGTTTCGCCATTGGGGATATTTACAGTGGCCCCGCTTCCTTGTTTGATGGTTATGATTTGTGAGCCACTGGTCGCGTTTTCAATAATCTGAACACGACTCATTGTGTTTGGTGCAATAGTGAGCACTCTGGTTGCGGTTAAAGAACCGCTTGATGTTACTTTGAAATAGAAAGCGCGAGCAGGGTCTGCTGCGCCATCGGCTACAGTGGTTGTTACATTTGCATCACTGGAAAAAGACTCTTGAGTTGCATAACTCACTGCTTCCCCGATCAGCTCCAAATTTGTGTTGGTTGATGTGCCCCAGGTTCCTGATTCGTCACCCGTGGCAATCTCTTTTAATCTAAGATCGTTTACATAAGTTGCCATTTATTTCCTCCGAACGATTTATATGAGTATAACATTTTATCTTTAGGCTGCCACATCTGTCCACTCTGGATCCTGTGTGTCACTAACGGCTGCCCACTCTGGATCTTGTCCTGGAACAATGATGCCCCAAACAAGTATTTGGCTTATTCCGCCTGTTCCAGCCAATCCAGTCAATGCAATATCAACATGCGTAGTAATAGTCAGCGAACCTAAAGCACTGGTTCCTGCTAACCCTGTTATTGAAATAACATTATTAGTAACAAGGGTTATGCTGCCTAAAGCACTGGTTCCAGCAAGTCCTGTTGGATAAACATTAGCAGCACCTGTGACTGTTTCATCACCTTGAGCAACTGTGGAAGCTGTTCCACTGACTCCTGTGATTGCAAATCCTGCTGCGAGTACAGTGCCTACTGCACCTGTGCCTGCCAATCCTGTTTCAGCCACATTGGCTGCGCCTGAAGGGGTAACGCTGGCTAATGCACTGGTTCCCGCGACTCCTGTTTCGGTTACATTGGCTTGACCAGTAACTGTAAGTGAATTAACAGCACCTGTGCCAGCAAGTCCTGTTTCTGCTACATTAGCGTCACCAGTAACAGTTTCTGTACCTAATGCGGTTGTCCCTGCTAAACCAGTAAGTTCAACAGCGACTGGTTCACCCCAAGTGCCAGAACCCCATGTACTCCGACCCCAGCCAGTGATATTAGCCATGGGCTAACTTACGCTATTCTGATAACAGCGTTACTTGCGTCTGCGGCTGGAAAAGTTATGGTAAAACTACCTGCGGTACTGGTTTTGTCGCCACCAAAATCAAAGACTGCAACTGCTGGATCACCAGTAGCTGTATCATTATAGATCATACAACCTCTTGCAGTGATGGTAGCTGTTCCAAAAGTCAAATCAGAAAAATCGGTAAACGCTGTGGTTCCTGATGTTGTCGGGTTAATGTTTGTTAAAGCTGATCCCCCCGCAGTATAGTTTGTTCCTGATGCTTCTTGGTTTGTACTATAAGCGGTAGTAGTAGCACTCATAGTCGCAGAGCTAGTATATAAAGCGAGCTTGAAAGAGTTTCCTCCAGATGCTTTAAAGTTATGTACCGCTTGCATAAGTTCACTTTTGAAAGAAGTACACATTGCTTGTGTGATAGCCATTATAGCCTCCTAATAATATTCGCCAGGTCTTTATGACCTTGCGCTTCCAATTGATTACCTATTGTACACATGTGGTTATTAATCGCCTCTTTCATATAATAAGTAATTATAATATGACACTGGTTTTTAAAAGCGTGTGCCTGCGCTTTCAGTTGATCGGGAGCAGTATCTGCAACCGAAACCAATCTATTTGTTGCCATTTCAGCAACTTCCTCTACCGTATGGCCTCTTTTGTGAGTGGTTTTTACGCCAAGATCACCGACGGCCATATCTATCTTAGCTTGAAACACTGTTAATATTTCTTCTTTTTAGCAGATTTCTTCTTTTTCTTGGAATAAACCGCGTCATCCCCAGGGCGAAGAAACCTTTTAGGATCGCCACGCATTTTATCGCGCCTTGCTGTAAATCCTGGCATTTTTCTCTCCTTAATATTGGTTGGGCTCTGGTGGCGTCAAACCATTTGTCTTTCTAACGCGCATGTGATCCTGTCTGCCAGAAACACCAACCGGTTTTTCATCGTTAATTTCTATGTTTGAAAACTCAGTGGTTTTCAAATCACCGTCTTTTAAATATACCACAAGTGGATCTTCAAGCCGATGGTATCCGTATAATTTTTCTCTTTCCGGAACATTGGTATCCAACATAGAAGAAGTGGCAGCAACAGATACTTCAATTCCCATGCCCATACATTTTGCCAACCAAAATTCACAACAGGCTCTTCCCATTTCTCCAAAGTGGACATTTGTTGTATAACTAAAATCAGCTCCATACATGCTGAGTTTGCCAACATTGTTCAATGCTGCAAAGGCAATGGCATAAGCAATGGTGTTGTTTAAATAGCCGCATCCTAAAGAATCAATTATCTTCTCCAACGGATACAGCTCAATGCTGGGAGCCCTTTTGTCCAACTCACAGGAATAAACAGGGCATTTTATCCGTGGCAATATCTTGCGCATAACCTTGGTCTGTGGTCCTGGATCATTCGTATCAAAAAAGCGTGAAGCAGGATCCATCATAAACACCCGATCTGCTTTGACGACAGCACACATGGAGTTGATGGCCCACACTTCATCGTATTCCTTGCTGTGGCTAATGGACAGGTGATAGTCGAGTTGGCTTTTGCCCATGGCAACGATGGCAACTTTTTTGCCTTCGAGCTCTTTAATCATTAAACGCGCCCCCTGGTTTTGTCATAACGCATTTGTTCCGTGGTGGTCTTGCCTTCGGCCCAAGACTTTAATTGCGTCAGTTCTTTTGCGTAATTCTGTTTGTATGTCCCAATTTCCGCTGCATCCAACTTCATGAAAATAGCCGCCTGCAACAACGATCCTGCCAGCATGACATTTGGCATGTTGGTGGAAAGATAGGTGGTGCCATCGGCTGCGCCTGCGGTTAGGGAAGTAGGCCGATAAAAGTAATGCAATTCAAAAGTATAATTGTCATCAGGTGTAGGCGCCAGAATAAAGGTGTCATTATCAAATTCACCGTAATACTTGGGCTGACCAGTCGTTGATGCGTTTGGAGTGTAGTCTCTGATAAACGATGGATGTTTTAATAACAAATAATAATAAACGCTGGAACTGATGACTGCCAGGCTGAATGGTGCTAGAAAATCAGATGGCATTCCAAGATAAGCGCTTCCAGAGGTTGCAGTTCCAGTCACGTTTTTGCGGTAATAATTAAGCTCTACATTCTTGAGAATGTCTTCTTCAGTGTTTTTAATGAAATTGTCTAAGTTGTTGGTAAACGTTGTTTCATCGTTTTCCATGTAATCCTGGATCGCTGTTTTCAGTGTTGCATAAGTAAAGGACATCAGTCTCCTCCTGCTAATATAGTACCAACTTCCCCAGTTGCATCAAGACCCTTGAAATCTGTGCCTATCGGATCATCGGTAGTGGTCATGCCACCTGGCTTGGTGGTGGTTACAACACCCAAAGCCGCTGTTCTGTAATTGATATCAGGCCTTGGATTGTACAGCGCTTCAGCATCTGCTACATGTGGAGGAGGTTCCAGCTGTGGACTTTTGGCTTCATAGCACTCCGGACAAACCTTGAAGTTGGTCCACTCTTTTTTCAGTTCATGCAATAAATAGCGAAACCCGCAGCGATCACAGATTCCGTATGCGTATTTGCCGTATGCATAAGCCATCTTTAATAGCCATAGGAGCGCATGTTTGGTTTTACCATCAATGATGCACGACTTTCATCCTGGGCTAAAGCCCTGGCAAACTCGTCTTCATAAATAGCTTTCAATGACTCCATTCTTTCCGGTGCACGCTTTTGTGATAAATAAAAAGCAAGCCCGGCAACTAAAGCTGGATAAAATCTGAACGGCATCTGCAAATCATTAACCGATCCATCTGCATCTTCAATACGTAGAAGCTGATTCATTTTGATTACATCAGTGCTGTTCTCAGGCGCCGGCCAAATATAGATTTTTGGCGTAACCTGTTTGTCCAGGAACCATTGGGTTGGTCTTGCTTTGGTCGATTTGGTAGGAATGTTCCAATACTCTGCGCGTCCAACCTGGTTCATTTGGTAGTCGGTTGCAACATCATTGACAGTGCGCCTCAACACCACATCCAGAACATCGATTACATAATCGTTTAAGCTGTACGAATCGGTGCCTTCAGTCAGTGTCTGACTAACATTGCTAATGGTCCATTGATTCAATCCTCGGTTTGCCCAGTCGGCAAACAAGATGTTCAATGAACGGCGGGCTGTGCGTGCGTCATAAGCAGTACGCAACTCCAGCCCACAGCGTTCATAGGCTTCTTCGATCCATTCGCCCACATCGGGCTGGAAATCACGAGATCCGGAAGTAGCCATTCTTATTAGTAGTTCTTAATGAACTCACACCAAACGGTGTATTCATTCCCAGCATCAGCTGTTGACGGAATAACTAAAAGAACATCGCCTGAATAACCAGTTGCTTCTGTGTTTACTAAACCACCAAAATCACTAAAATCAAACGAATTGTCATAAGACAATGTTAGAAAAGTAACATCAGTATCTGCATCCCAGTCTAGGGACGCAGGTGCATCTGTTCCTCCTCCAACTGTGTACCATATCTTATTTAAAGTAACGGTTGAACAAGACACTCCTTCAAATGTATTTAATCCTGAAACATCTACAAGGGTTGTGCTGCTTGCGCTACCGTCTGAATAAATAGAACAATATACGATTAGTTTTCTGTTTCCATCAAATTGCTTAGTGGGACCTGTGACTGTATTAGCCATAATTTACCCCCTATTAAGCGTCAGCAAATGGTGTTACTAAAGTTCCTGAACCAAGTAGCTGTGCTGCAACATGGTATTTAGCGCTTGCTATTGCAGTAACAACTACAATGCTTCCTGCTAAACCACCTTTGGTTGAGCCATTTTGTGTAATAACATCGTTGGATGAGCCAGAAATAAAGGTTTTGCCTGCTGCGCTGTCATCAATTCCGGTGTAAGCGCCACCGACAAACTTGTCTGTGCCATCTGTTACGATATCCATATCAGTTGCTGCCGTGACGACAACAAAAGTAAATTGTGCGCCTAAGTTGCAAAGCTGTCCTGGATCAGTTTTATCATCGGGCTCTGTAACTACAATGCTTGGAAGTGTAAATACTCCATCTGCATCGTTACATAATAGCGTTCTGCCAGCATGAGCTGCCACTGTGATGGTTGTGTTTGCCGTTAAACTAACGGTTGCTTTGTATCCTGCGTTAATAAAACCAGCAAGTGATCTTACAGGACCTGAAAAGGTTGATTGTGCCATAATTTTTTCCTCCGAAAAAATAAGTCCTACCGTCTTGGCTTGTCTGCTAGGTCAGTCTGTAGGACAAGTTTACCCCTAGAAAGTGGATGCGGGTTGAGTTAGAAACCCCCGCATCACAGGTTCCATTATTGGTTCTTAGCCACCCGATGAGCCATATATGCCACGCGGGTTGCTCCAACCAAAGCTGTAACGCTCTCTAGCCTTAAAGCGAACATTTCCAGTGTCAAAATCACCTTCCATGTTTGTGCTCATTGGCGTACGCTCAAAATGCTTCATTCCATCTGGACAGTCTGTCAAGACAAACCATGCATCTGTATCGGTTAAGAAATGATTGACGGCATAGCCATCTGAAATCATTCCCATGTTCCTCAATGCATTTATGTCATTGTCAGCAGTTCCGACACGGCCTGGAGTTTCAAGCAAGCGGTCTGCTATGAATTGGAGTTGCGGTGGCACAACTAGCTTCAGCCCTTGAAGAGCAAGCGTTAGATTACGATCATCAACAAAAGTTGAAATTGTAATTAACGCATCTTCAAGTGCCGTTTCGTTCAAGTCAACTTGGGTACTAGGTGTATTTGAGAAAGTACCGCCACCCGCTAGGGTATGCGCACTGTTCACTAGAGACAGTCCGTCTCCACCTGTGTAACTAGAGCTAAATGCATTGTTTAAAACATTAGCGCCTTTAACCTGTTTGGTGTGTGCCATCGAACGCGCAAGCGCTTTCGTATAACGTGCACCCAACCGGTCATAGAGGTTGTCCTCTACAGCTTCTTCTGTCAAAGCAAATGCCAGTGCAATAGTTTCATGGGTATAGCGAGCAGTATAGCCTTCGTAGGCTGTATCAAACTCAACTCCATCACCCTCTCTTTTCACGGGAGCATTTCCGAATCCTGTAATCAGAACTTCTTCTTCAAAAGCTCTATCTGAACTTTCAGTCTCGAAAACTTCCTTCGTCTCGTCTTCATAACGAGCGTACTCCATGCCGAATAGGGCGTTTAAACCAGGCTCTAATTCTTTAACGAGCTGTGCTCTTGAAATTGCCATTAGTTATTTCTCCCTTACGCTAACCCAACTTGTGCTTGTCTATACAATGAATTTTGTACCATAACAAGAACATTGGTGTTCGCGCTACCAGCGTCGGAGTTCTGAGGGTCTGTAGATATCTGAATCGCCTTCAGTGGCAATGTGGCTGTAGTAGCCCCAGTTGTCACATCAAGCTCTACATTGGAACGACCACTTGTGGTTGATCCAACTGTCGACTGATCTACAATGTCAAAGTTACCCCATAGATCCGTTACCGGGAAAGCAGCGTCTGCTTGTACTTCATAGATGACATAAGGGTCGTCTATGATGAAAGCAACTGCATCCGTGGCAGCGTTTCCTGGCCAGTAATTACTCCATGAGGGCTTACTGGTTGTAGGGTCGGTGTAAAAGCAACCGTTGAACACACCAACAATGATGTCGCTTGTAGCGCTACCACCATCAGCACGCGCAATACGGGTAACCGTACCGGCTGTGTTCTGGGTCACAATATCACCCATGTAAATCTTAGTCGTATAGGCCTGAGCCGAAGTCGTAATACGATATCTAGATTGACCTCCGTTGAACGGTGAACCGCTAACATGCTTGGCTGGACGCAAACCAAATGCGGCGTCTTTATTTGCCATAATTAACTTCTCCGATCACGAGATTAATATTAAGTGATTCTAGGCTTTCGCTTTTGAACCACCACCAAAAGTAACCCTGGATTGCCGATTTTTAGTGATCGGCATAGCAGGATGTTCTTCACGCATGAGGTCATTATCAACAGCATTCATCTGATTGTCTGTTTTTCTTGCAAAATAATTTTCTCGTTCTCTGACAATCGATTCATCGATCTTACACAGCATCAAACCACCGATTCCGACAACACCTGCGTGTTTGCCGTGGTCAATGATTGGTACGTCAAATTCCGGAATTTCATTAGGCTTGACGGGCTCGTAGCCCTCGCGAAACCGTTGCATGACATTCTTTCGATCTTCCTGTCCTCTGATCTCAGTACGAATCCATCGATATCGCATTCCATCAGGAGGCTTGGGGGTTTTCAAAAGAGAAGGCGGCTCCCAGGGGCGTCGTGCCTCTTGGGTGTCGCGTGTTTCGGAACTCCGAGGAGTTCTATCAATTTCAACGTTTTCTTCGATTTCAGCTTTATCATTCATGAGTTGTCTAACCTCGCTTTGTGAACTGCATAATCTTTGAAAGAAACTCCCAGACGTTTAGCTAGTTGCTGTTCGCTGGGTGTCAATTCCACCTGATTACGATTTTTCCTGCGCCCATTTGAGTTACCGCGTGATGGTGAAGCTACGGTTTGGACGGGTTTCCCGCTTGCTTCCACGTTTTTGTCAAAACGATTTGGCAACTCTCGTTGCATTCGTTTGTTAATCTCAGAGTAATAGTCATCCGACTCTGTGTCAAATCCTTCTTTCTCCAATTGGCTGTGAACTGTCAACGCAACATTGGTCATTACCTGATCCTGTCCAAACCAGGTATTTTCATTTGCCCACTTCTGAGCACGCTGAGAGGGCGGATTATAAGCCGGTTGTGTAGGAGTTTGTTGTTGTACCTGTTGAGCATAAGCCTGCTGTTGCTCATTGTATTCTTGCATTTGCTGGTTGTATTGCTGCAATTGCTGTTGGTACTGATCCAATGCAACTTTATCCGCTGATGCTGCCGCTAAAATGGATTGGGCTTCAGCTATTTTGTCAGCCTCCCCTTCTTCCATGGCTTTTTGCAATGCAATTTTGGAGCCCTCCAACTGCGACTCAACACGCGCCGCAAATTCAGCGCCGTAACTTTCGCCATAGTCTTGACCCATTTGCGCTTGTTGTGCTTTAAGTTTTTTGTTCTCTTCCATTGCCTGTTTGGCGTATTGGAGAGCTTGCAGTTCTCGTCGTTGAAAATTCTTCGCCTGACGAACCGCTTTATCAATTCTGTTTTGTGCCAGCTTGGCTCGCTGTTCGGGCTCGCTAGATTCTTTTTTTGCCTCTTTTTTAACATGGTCGCTGGGCTCAAAGTCCTCTTCAACCGACTCTTCTTCTATTGCCGGCAACCCTTCTAAGTCTTTTCCTTCCAATTCAATAAAAGTGGATTCTTCCGAAACGGTTTCTTTGGTACGTCTATCTTTGGGCAACGCTGCCTTTTCAATCGCTTCGTCTGTTATTTCTGGTAATGCTTCTGCCATGATTTACTCCGTTATAAACTCTGGATATCGTCAGGATTCAGAATGGTTCCAATGACCTCATCGTCATTGATAATCCTGACTTCCGCGCCGTCTTCCAGTTTAAAACGAGCGCCTGCATAACGGCCAATCAAAACCCAATCCTTGGTTTCACACCAAGGCTTGCCATTGAATTTGCCCATATCTTTATACGCAAGAGGACCGAGCTTCAGCACATACGCAACCACTGTTGCCAATGCTTCACGGTCAATTACGGAATCCGGCAACACAATGCCTCCATCGGTAACGCCTTTGCCTTTGTAGGGCAAAACCAAAATCCGCCATCCAGTGGGTTGTGGCATTCGTTCTAAAAGGGAGGTATCAAGCAGGGAAGGATCAAGCACCAATTCTGTTGGTTCAACATAGGCATCCTGGACAGATGCGCTACCGTTGTTTGCTTCCTTTTTTTGCGCCTCGTTTTGAGCCCTGCGTTCGGCTTCGATATGTTGGGGGACCGCTAAGTCACTCATCAAAACTGTCTCCAGTTGTTTTTTGCAACACTTCTTTAAAATCTGACTCAAAGGAGCGAAGTGCCGTTAACTCTCCCATGAGAAAACGATAGTCTTCCATCGTTTTTACCAAGCCGCCGGACAGTTGATCAGAAACCTGATCTTGTCTGTT
>Ga0208182_1001212_pt1 | contig 12617 bp, 21 predicted proteins | sample MalvireepMed_906_FD_184248 | JGI IMG/M metagenome (GOLD analysis project Ga0208182, IMG submission 184248) | Marine viral communities from the Global Malaspina Expedition - Malaspina viral metaG DeepMed_906 (SPAdes) (version 2) | ecosystem: Environmental > Aquatic > Marine > Oceanic | place...
GAAGGACATGATCGAGGCGTGTTGCGCCGACCTGGGGATAGGTATCGGGACGTTCTACCGCTGGAGCCGCCAGCTCGACATCCGGGTCAGGGACTACCATCATCTGGAGCCGGTCAATGCCTAAAGCTACGATGCACCGGGTCGAGTGCCTCGATTGCGGCAAGGTCGCCATCCGGTTGATCCCGGAAGACATCCCGCTCTACTGTCTGCGATGCGGGTCCGCGGCCTTGATGTGGATGCCGACCGCATGACCACGCCCATCGCCCGGACGACCGACCCGTGGACTTCCCACGCTGGCGCGGTGGAGGTCACCGATTCCGGTCGCCGGAAGACCCAGGCCGAGCGATGTTTGGACGTTGTCCTGACCCGACCCGGCCTTACCGCTGGGGAGATCGGAGAACTGACCGGCCTCGGCCATGTCCCGGCCCAGCGTAGACTCTCAGACCTCAAGGCCGCCGGCAAGGTCGGCGTCGGGATGGCCCGTCAATTCCAGGGCCGTCCTCAGGTGACATGGTGGCCGACCGACCGGCAGGGGACATTATTATGATCACAATATCAGGAGGTGGAACTATGCAGACGATGCCGATCGTCAAAGTCAGAGACCTACGGGTCGCCCTGGAGGCGTACATCGCCCAGATACGGAGGACCGCATGACAACCTCGGAGACAATAGATATCTCCAACCACCAAACAGGCGAAGCTATCCGGGCGAAGATCGAGAACCACTACGCCGCCATCCATGCCCATCTATCCGACGACGAGCTACTGGGCGAGATGGAGCATATCGGGGCCATCCTGGACGCCTTCAAGAACACCCTCGGACATCTGGAGCAACGAGCCTACCAGCTAATGGAAGAACGCGGGGCGACCTCCATCCCGTCCGAGACTTACATCTGCGAGATGGAGACCGGTTGGAAATACGACCAGCCATCATTCGGGCCGCTGAAGGAAATATTCAACGAAGTTGACCTCAAGAAATGCCTGACTCCGGCCCATACCGAGGAGGTCAAGATCGAGGATAAATGGGCGACCTCTACCGTCAAGAGTCTGGCGACGAAGTACGGCGCGGAAGCCCTGCGGATATTTGAGAACGCCCGGACGGAGAGTCGAGGTCGGCTCAAGTTCGCCCGGAGGGAGGTCAGATGACCACCGCCATCGAGAGTCAATATCACTTCACCGCCGAGGTCAAGAGCAAGGGTAAACAGCAGAACCGGGACGGCTGGTCGATGGTGGTGGACTGGAAGCTCCCCGGCTCCAAGTATGACCTGACGTTATACGGTCAGGACTGGGATACCGTCCAGGGCTTTGAGGTGGGCGAGACCGCCATCATCACGATCCAGCAAGGCAACCTCAAGGCCAACAAAGACGGCAGATATTCCTCGGACTACTTCTGGGACATGGTGTCCATCGAGCCGACATGGATCGCCGGGGATGGGGAGAGGGTGGCGTCCGACGAGGCGCCGCCGGTCCAAGCACCGCCGAAACCCACGCCCAACCCGGCTCCACCGGCCCGGACTCAGAACAGGGTCCAGCCAAACGCGCAATCGGAACCGCCGCCCAACCCGGCGGCGGTGGGAGCTTGCCATAACCACGCCGTTGATTTCATCGTCCGCGGCATCCTCCCGGTCCCGGAAGGGCGGGAATTATTCGGCTGGATCAGAGAACTCCGGGACCGCTTCTATCTGGAGATCAACCAGGCGCCGGTGATGCCGCTCCATTATTGCTACGAACACGACCAGGAACGGCGAAAGAGCAAGACCGGCAACTGGGGACACATACTCCCGAAACAGGCCGACGACGAGGAGGACGCCTACTGCGTCGAGGGCCGGGAAGGCTGGAGGGTATTCGATGCAAGCCAACGATAAAGCGATGGACTGGAGCGCCGGGAACGTATGGGTATCGGTGAAAAAATTCATTAAAGAACACCCGGAGGCTCTCGGGCATTACAACAGAGATGTAAGTGATGGTTTTGTTATTGCCATCCATTGCTCTCACTTTCAAATAGCTGGCGATGGTATCGCGGTTTATCGCCAATCCACAGAGGGCTACCACCCAATTTACCGGGCTATTGGCGAGGCTCTACTGGCACAAGATGAAGCTGATCGTATGTTGGCCGAAGTCCAGACAATGCAAGATAAACCAACGGAGGGCATCTGGGATGTTAGAGACCACATCAGACGGCCCGGTTACGTCTTCGATGACCACGCCGCCCTGATGCTGGCGTTGTTCAACCTACTCGATCAGGCCGCGGTGGACTATGACCGCTCCGAGGATGTGGTCGATGACTTCACGGCATACCTCAAGGACTGGGCAAGACGGAGGGACGAGAAGCCGGAACGCTAGACGATTGCCGGTCTGGGCCGAGTGTGACGGCCCACTCCGAGAGTTATCTAACGGAGGGGAGGAGGACGACGGGATGAGCGTTAAACTGATGGGCGAAGTTTGGGAACTCAAGCTCGATCATGCTACCAGTCATGTGTTGCTTGCTATGGCTGACCATGCTAGAGATGACGGCTCCCGCTGTTTTCCCAGTGTAGGCTACCTCTCTTGGAAAACCAATTATTCCCTCCGGCAGGTCCAGAGAATACTTGTAAGCCTTGAAAACACAGGAATCATAATCCCTGTCGCCTATCAAAACGGTGGGAGGGGATTCGCCACAGAATATCAACTCGTATTGGCGGCGGCGCCAAGGAAAGAGTCCTACCAAGTAGCTGGCACTCAATTGAGCGTGAAACTCAAGGTCGCCACCATCGCCCGATTCGGCCAGGTCTGCCAGTATTGCAACAAGCCCGGCGATGCGGGAAAAGGCCCGGATGGCAAGCCTTGGGAGATCGACAGGATCGTCCCTGGCAAGCAGGGCGGATTGTACGTTTCCGCAAATGTCACCCTGTCGTGTGGACCGTGTAATCGTAAAAAGGGTGCCACTTTGTCCGCGGAGGTATCGGAACCGCCGACATCTACGACCGGAGAAGTGACTTGTTTGTCGCAAAAGGGTGCCATCGGCGACACAGAATTGTCGTGTTTGTCGCAAAAGGGTGCCAACGACGACGCCAAATTTGCACAGATGGCACCCCAACCATTAGTTAACCATCAAGAACCATCAATAGAACCATCAGGGGAGGAGATGTCCGACTTGCCGTCGGACCCATCGCCCGATTGGTTCGATGTCTTATCAGACCTCCCAAAGTTCAAAACCTCGCTGGCCGACGCCGAGGCGTGGTTAACCAAGAAAGGCATCACCGCCGACCTGGCCGAGGTCACCGCTTACGGAGTTAAGGCATTTATCGCCCAACCCAAAAATAAGGGCCGCGATCCGTGGGCGACATTCCAGAACTGGGCGCGAAGGGATGCCATATCTCCGCGGTCGAGTCCGCCGCCCAAGGTATTCTCGGTCAACTCGATCGACTACGTGGCGATGAAAGCCGCCCAGGACGCCCGGAAGGCGAGAGGGTAGACATGACGATGCGAACTCTTGGCGATGCCCTCCAACGGCTCCGGTCTGCCGGCGAACCGCTTCCCAACGATTCCCAATGTCCGGTCTGCGGGTATTTCGACATCACCCATCCCGATGTCCGGCGCATCCTCCTCGACCGTGACCCGACCAAGAGGATATTCCAGCAAGCCCAGTGCAAATGTCGGGGCCGGGAGGAACAACAACGCCGGGACGAAGAACTTCGCCACGCCCAGGCCGCGCTCCCATCGGGTGGGACAACGAGGACGTTTGATAACTTCGTGGGCCGTCCGGGGACCGATGACATGCTGGCCGCGGCCCGGAGATTCGCTGACCGGCAGGGGCCGAGGATGCTGGTACTGGTCGGCCAGACCGGGACGGGCAAGTCCCACTTACTCGAAGCCATCGGACGCCAAGCCCTGGAAGCGGGGCGGACCGTCCGGTACGACCTGAGTCCACGGTTTCTCAACCGGCTCCGGCATACCTACGATTCCGACTCCGGGGACGATCTCCACGACCTGATGGCATGGTATCAACGCCGGGACACCGTCCTTCTGGACGACATCGGCATGGAGTCCACAACCGACTGGGCGCGAGAGCAACTGACGACGTTAGTCCAGGAACGGCATAACTCCGGCGGCTGGATGGTCTTGGCGACCAATCTCAACAAGACGGCGATGTCCGACCGGATGGGCGACCGTCTGGCGTCCCGGTTATATGCCGGGAACCCGAACCTTCCGGAGGTGTCGGTCGTGGTCAACACCGCGGAGGACTACCGAGCATGACCAACGGAGAAAAACAGCCGATTCGCCCGATTTTGTCCACCATCCGCCGGACCTGTCCCGAATGCGGCGACGATATGGTCGTCGAGTTGTTACGCCATGACCCGCACGACACGCCGGTCTTGTTCCTTGTTTGCCCTTGCGGGTATTGGGAGAAGCCGGCGGCGGACATCGAGGCCGACCTGGAAGACCGTCCCCGGATGCCGGGATTCTGAGGAGATGCAAGATGGCATGGATATACATCCCCGACTCAACGTCCTCGACTGTTTCAGCGGATATGGCGGATTCGCTCTCGGCCTTCGACTCGCCTACCCGGACGCCAGCTTCCGGACGGTCGCTTATATCGAGTGGGACAAATACTGCCAGCAAGTCATCCAGGCCCGGATCGCAGACGGCCACCTCGATGACGCTCCAATCTGGGACGACATCAAAAGTTTTGACGGCAGACCCTGGTGTGGAGTCGTGGATATTCTCAGTGCTGGCTTCCCGTGTCAACCGCATAGCAACGCCGGACTCCGCAAGGGAGCCGATGATGACCGGAACCTCTGGCCCGATACCCTCCGCGTCATATCTGAGGTGGGAGCCAAACGGGTCATTTTGGAGAACGTTCCAGGCATCCTTGTGGGAAGTGATGGACGGCCACCATATGGGGGCACCGTGGTCGGAGAGTTGGCCGAAATCGGGTATATGTCAGAATGGCGAGTTGTATCCGCTGCCGACGCAGGCGCACCACACCTCCGCAACAGGTGGTGGCTCCTGGCATATCCCAACGCCGACCTCGGCGGATGTGTACATCGGGAATCTGAAGTCCTCTCAGCAATCGGATGATTCCATGCACTCGGTGAGCCTGCCGGACTTCGTTAATCGTTGGCCCACGCCCACCAGCACCGAGAGGTTCCCGACTCCGGTGGCAGACGGTGATCGCCGGACCAACTACGCGCAGGGCGGTACATCTCTGGGCTTTGCGGCCCGGATGTTCCCGACCCCACGGGCTGGCAAGACGACCGACGAGGACGAGGAGTCCTGGCTGGCGAAACACGCCGCCGGCAAGGTCGCCACGCCACCGCTGGCATTGGCGATGAGGATGCTCCCCACGCCCTCATCCGGCGGGAGTTGGACGACGCCCCAAAGTCAGGATGCCAAGCACAGCGGTCATGGCGCATCCGATAGAACATCCGAAATAGCGGCGAAGCATACCATGCAACAGATACGCAACCGGGTTAATCAATCTGGCTACCATTCAAATCTTGAAGAATTAGTCGCCCTAGAGACTCCGGCTCAAGGTTCCCTCTCGCCCGATTGGGTTTCATGGCTCATGGGTTTGCCCTTGAAATGGACATCGCTGGAGCCGCTACCCAGAGAGGAATACCTGGACTGGCTCCACTCCCAGATGGACGGCACATGGTGGCAAGAGGAGCGGGGATTGCCGAGGGTGGCGACCGGCATCAAGGACCGGGTCAACCGTTTGAAATGCCTGGGAAACGGGATAGTCCCGGCGAGTCTAGCATTATTTTTGAGAGGTACGAGATGATAATCCCAGACTACGAGGTCGGACAATTTGTCCGGCTGAAGCCCTTCCCGAGCGGCGCCGATGGCATCCGGTGCATCTGCAACCCAGACAAGGAGTCGGTCGTCAAACCGCTGCCCATCACCGCGCCCGAACTTGGCGGATGCTGGCATGGCGTCGGGACGACCGTCCTCCGGGTATTCAAGGACGGCGGTCTGTTGTTGAAGAACCGCCACGGCTTCGTCCGGGGCGCCCGACCCGACGAGGTCTGCCGCTGATGTTATTTGATTTTCAACAGGCTATCGTCGATTGGGCTGTCGAGCGTGAACGGTGCGCGATCTTCGCGGATTGTGGCCTCGGTAAAACTATCATGCAACTGGAATGGCTCCGTCGCGTCGGAGGCCGTGGCCTTGTCGTCGCACCGTTGGCCGTGGCGCAACAGACCCGCTATGAGGGCCGCAAGTTTGGGCTGACCGTTTCCTACATTCGCGATGCTGCGGATATAGACGGACCCGGTCTCTATGTCACCAATTATGAGATGGTCGATCATTTCCCGGCGGAATCCATAGATGCCGTTGTCCTGGATGAAAGTTCAATCTTGAAATCCATCGATGGCAAGACACGCGGCAAACTTATAGAGATGTATCGTGATGTGTCATACCGCCTTTGTTGCACCGCGACACCAGCACCGAATGATGTCACCGAATTGGGCAACCATGCGGAGTTCCTCGGACAAATGACCAATGCTCAGATGTTGGGGACGTTCTTCGTAAATCGAGATGGGGAATGGGAATTGAAAGGTCATGCGGTCGAGGCGTTTTACGAATGGATGGCGACCTGGTGCATGATGTTCACTACTCCGGACCAGCTGGGATTTCCGAGTAATGGATACCATCTCCCGCCGTTAAACATTGATCCGATCTTTGTGGATGTTGACCATGCCAGTTATGCCCAGGCGACTGGTCGATTATTCGTGACTGGTATGGCTGGAGTAGAAGGTCGATTGGTAGCTCGTCGCATGACGATGGATGAACGAGTGAAACGGGCTGCGGAGATCATTGGCGCATCGGACGAGCAATGGGTCGTATGGTGCGGACTAAATGACGAGGGGCGGCAATTACATCGAGCATTGGATGATTCGGTGCTGGTGGAAGGCGCCGATTCTCTGGAAGACAAGATACGAGACATCGGTCGGTTTTTTGATCAAAGCAAACGGGTGCTTATTACCAAAGTCCGCATTGGAGGCTTTGGTCTTAATCTTCAGCATTGCCACAACATGATGTTTCTGGGTATCTCCGATAGTTACGAGCAATATTACCAGGCCATCCGGCGGTGCTGGCGATTCGGTCAGGAGTCCCCGGTCAACGTAATAATCATAACGTCAGATATAGAGAGGGTCGTTTTGGAGAATGTGCAAAACAAAGAACGAGCGCATCAACTTACAGTAGCGGCGATGGCCGGTCGGGTGGCAGATTATGACCGTATGGCATTGAATGGGCAATCGGCGGCGTCTCAAGAATACGATCTGCAAGAACCCATCCAATCTGAACATTATCAGTTGATCCACGGAGATTGCAGGGAACAATTAGCGGCGATGCCTCCGGACTCCGTCGATTTTACGATCTTTAGCCCACCATTCCTCGACTTATTCAGTTATTCCGCGGACCCGCGCGATCTGGGTAATAGTCGTGATGATGACGAATTTGGAGCGATGTATCGAGAAGTAGCAGATGGATTATTGCACGTTACCAAGAAAGGCCGATTGGTGGCGGTCCATGTCGCCCAGGTGCCGGCGAAACTGGCCCATGACGGATTCATAGGTCTGAAGGATTTTAGAGGACTTATTATCCAGATTATGACAGATACGGGATTCGACTATCACGGCGATGTCACGATCGATAAGAACCCTCAAGCTCAGGCCATCCGGACCCATAGCAAAGCCCTCCTTTTCAAACAACTCAAGAAGGATGCCTCATGGCTCAGGCCAGGATTGGCCGATTTTATCTTGCTGTTTCGCAAACCTGGAGAATCAAGCGTTGCCATCCATCCGGACATCACCAATGAGGACTGGGTCACATGGGCGCATCCGGTCTGGTACGGATTGAGGGAAAGTGACACGTTGAATAAGGCCGAAGCCCGGACGGAAAAAGACGAGAAGCATATCGCGCCATTACAGCTTGGGGTCATTGAACGATGTATCCGGCTTTGGAGCAATCCAGGCGATACGGTCCTGAGTCCATTTGCTGGTATTGGATCGGAAGGCTATGTGGCATTAGAACATGGGCGCAAGTTTATAGGGATCGAATTAAAGCCCGAATATTTCAAAGTTGCGGCGAAGAATCTTGAGAGGGCAATCGCAGAACGGACCCAAATGGCGATGCCTTTGGTAATTAGTTAATCATGCCCGGTCATGACCAAAAGACGACCCGCATCCAGGTGGAGGTTAACGGCTTCACTTGGCGGGTCTACGGCGCCCGGACGGGCCTTCGCTGGCATTGTCACCTTGTCGAGTTGGTTGGCCCTCTGCCGCTGGACGGCCCGGTCACTCAACCGCTCCGGGACAAGATTCGGGCGGCGTTGGCGAAGGCTCTGGCATTGGACGAGTCCGAGATCGCCCGGATACCGGCGGACCTGATCCTGGCGTGACAGCTCAAGACCTCATCACCGAGAAGGACTTCCAGGCGACCGTCATCGCCCTGGCCCGGAAGGACGGCTGGATCGTGGGCTTCACTCATGACGCCCGGAAGTCCGAGCCGGGGGAGCCAGACCTCCGCATGGTGCATCCGACCCAGCACCGGGTCATATTCGCGGAACTCAAGACCGCCAAGGGCAAGCTGACCAAGGGCCGGTACAACAAGTCCGGCAACCGCTGGCTCCCAGGACAGGATGAATGGGGCGATGCCCTGACATCCTCCGGCGTGGAGTATTACCTCTGGAGACCGGACGGCCTGGACGGGGAGATCGAGCGGATATTGGGAGGGGAATGATGCCGCTTCCGTGGCTACAGGGGGTCAATGGATCGGCCCCTAAAAGTTGGGAATGTGGGTTCTGCCGACGCCGAAGCCGGAGGGAGGACCGCATCGTGGTTACCATCGACAATAGTCGGGCCGGGTATCAGAGACTACGGTTCTGCAACCTGGAATGTCTGCGGCGTCTCCTGACATTGTGGGAGGAGCGGGAAGGTAAATTGAAGTGCGTCGGATGCGGGGAACACTTTCCTCCTACACATGGACGCCAAAAGTACCACGACGAGGCCTGCAGGAAACGTACATGGTCCCGATCACAATCGACCAAAGAACGACGAGGGGTCAATCATGCCTGACATCGGTGACATCTGCCGAGCGCGAGACCTGGGGATGGTTGGCGGACGTCTGTACATCTGGGCGGAATGCCCCGTCTGCCACCTCCAGCGGTGGACCACCACCCGGCCCCTGGACAAAGGGACCCGCCGCAAGTGCCAGGACTGCGTCCGGGAGAAGTCCAAGCGGACCTTCAAGATCGGACGGGCGCATACCATCGACCAGATCTAACCCTCCCGCGGATATGCCCTGGACGCTTCAGAGAAGCCCATAGCGGCGTTTTACTACCACCGGCAGTAGTTCTGACCGTCCACGATATGCGGTGTGATAGAATAACGGCGCCACCTTCGGGTGGACATTCACCGGTCACAGGGTGAAACGAACCGGGCGCTTGACTTACCGGGTGTCGCCCAACCGCACCTGGCAAGCGTCCGGGGACGATTTGGTGGAGTGAGCAAGTCGTGGCTTTGAATAACGGCAAGGCTCTGGCGGCGGAGAATCGACGCTCCCAAGTCCTCCAGTTGAAACAGGCCGGAGAGACCGAGACCGCTATCGCGGAACTGGTCGGCGTGTCCAAGACCCAAGTCCACAACGACATCCACCGCCGTCTGGCCGAGGTGCGCCGGGACGACAAGGAAGCCGTCCAGCAAGAATACAACCTCCAGCGGTCCCGCTATGAACGGCTCCTCCTCCGCTGGTGGAGCCACGCCACCGGCCCCGATGATGAGAGAGCGGCCAAGGCGACCCAGATGGTATTGGACATCCTCCGGCGCCTGGACACCATCGGCGGGTTGATACCGGAGAAGCCTTTGATCCAACTCCAGCAGCAGAACGTCATGGTTGGCGGCGTGACCTTCGCGGACCTCCTCCGGGAAGCGATGGACGGCGCCGGCCAGGTAGTGGAGGGAGAATGTGAGGTCGCGAATGCTGGGACTGATCTGGCCGTGGAAAACTAAGAAAAAAGGGCGGACGATTGAGAGCGTTTACAAAAACGGGAATGTGCGGGTCTTGTGTATCGCTGGCGGTTCTCCCGTAACTGGCGAGATTACGATTCGGACATCGGAAGTCCGGCGCGGCGTTGGATGGCCGCCTCGGCGGGTCACGACCCGCCGAACTCCATGTCCGGAATGTGGCCGCAACGTTCATGTGACCGGCCCGGCTAATCGGCCTCGGTTGTATGTCCATAATCCAAGCAAGCAAAAGTGATGACGCTATCCCAGGCTGAGAAGCGTTTCCTGGTGGGCCGCGCCAAAGCCGACCCGGACTACTTCTGGGAGTCCGTCCTCGGATGTCCGACCGTCTACGATAAGCGGGGACGACTAAGGATATTGTGCGCCAACGGCGGGTCTCCCGTAACCGGGAAGATTAAACTTATGGATTCCGACTGGACTTTGTTCTGGTACGGCCAGCCGGTAGAGTCCCGGTGGACACCATGCCTCGAATGTGACTGTTGGATCCGGGTGGTAGGGCCGAAGTCCAAGCCGCGATTGAGAGTTCACAACTCGGACGCTGCAACGGCGTTCAATAGCCTCTCGGACGCGGACAAGAAAACGTGACAACGCTCACCCAAGCCGAGAAGCAATTCCTGGTTGACCACTCCAGGACTGACCCGGCTTGGTTTTGGGATGCCGTCCTCGGTTGCCCGACCGTCTACGACAAGCAGCTCCAGATGGCGAGGGCCGTCCGGGACCATAACCGGGTCGCGGTGGTTGGCGCCAACGGGACCGGCAAGGACTGGCAGTCGGCGCGGCTGATGCTCTGGTGGATGGCGACCCGGTATCCCGCCATCACCGTCGTCCTCGGCCCGACCCATCGCCAGGTCTCGGACATCGTGTGGAAGGAAGCCCGGAGCGCATACCTAACGGCGAGGATGGGACTGGGCGGTCAGATGTACCGGACGGCCCGGTGGGAGTTGGATGACCGCCACTACGCGGTCGGCTTCGCCACCGACAACGAGTACAACATCCAGGGCTTCCACTCCCCGAACCTCCTGGTCATCCTGACCGAAGCCCACAACATCGAGCAATCCCACATCGACGCCGTCAAGAGATTAAACCCGGCCCGGATGCTCCTGACCGGGAACGCCTTCGCCAGCTCCGGCGAGTTCTATGACGCCTTCCACGGCGGCTCCGACCTTTACCACACCATCGAGATCGCCGCATCCGACACGCCCAACGTCCAATTGGGACGGGAGGTAATTCCTGGAATGGTGACCGTCCAGCAGATCGAAGAACGGCGCCGGGAGTGGGGCGAGGAGTCGGCGTTGTATATCGCCTCAGTCCTGGGCCGGTTCCCCGACAACCTGGAGGACGCCATCGTCCCGCGGTCTCTCCTGATGGACGCCGTCGAGCGGCAGCTTGAGCCGGTGGGCGAGGCCACGCTGGCTTGTGACGTTGCCAGATTCGGCGCCGACAAGACCGTGGTCTACCGCCGGCAAGGGAACGTCTGCCGGTTGGTCTGGAAGTCACAAGGCCGGGACACTCAACAGGTCGCCGGACATCTCAAGATGATGGCCGAGGACGACCCGGAGGTGGGCCAGATAATCGTGGACGACACCGGCGTCGGCGGCGGCGTGACCGACCGGCTGAACGAGGAAGGGGTGGCTGGGGGACGAGTTAGGATCGTCCCGTTCAACGGCGGGGAGAAGGCCCGGAGGTCTGACAGGTACGTCAACGCCATCGCCGAGGCATGGCTGGAGTTGGGGCAAGCCTTCCGGGACGGGACCATCGACATTGACGACAACCCGTCCGTCATCGCCCAACTCTCGGCGCGGCGGTACACCGTCCAGGGAGACCGGCGCATCAAGTTGGAGTCCAAGGACGACTTCAAGAAAAGGTCAACGGGCGGAAGCCCCGACGATGCCGACGCCCTGGCGATGTGTTATGCGGCGCCGGGTCCGGGCGTGGGAGTTTGGTGATGGACGTATTTGACAACTTTATTAAAGATTATTTCCGGGCGAGGCCGTGGATGTTGGAGGCTGATGGTAGTTTCAAGATCAGCAGCTTGGATATGGACCCAGACAACCCAGCCGAGTGGGGAGGTGTAGCCATGACATCCGACGATCAGGAGCTTGAGAACAACCCTGCCCCATCATCTTCCCAGGACTACATGGGCAATGCCCGGTATTGGATCATCGCTGCCGAGGAGCGACGGATAGATGGCTTGGATTGTAAGGAACCGATATTGCTATCAATCGCTAATGCCCTAATCTCCCTGGGTATCCAGTTCCAAAAGCAGCAAGAGCACGATTGACCAAGGAACTCCGGTGTGGTCAATGCGGGAAGCTCCTGGCGGTCAAGGCCGAGCGCGGGACGGTCATCATCTGCTATCGATGCAAGACCCGGAACGAGGCGGAGTAATGGGATTAACCGTCGAGACCAAGGACTGGAAGGCTGGCCGGCGGTGGGCAAGGCGTAACGCGATAGCCACTCCCGGCGTAACGTATACCCTCCTCCGGGACGGGCGGCATCTGAGCTACCGTTATGAGGATGGGCTGATGTATTGCACCGGGACCGGCAAGCGGGTGGAGCCCTACCGCCCGTGGGCTGGGTTTTACCGGAAGGGAGGGGATAGCGCATG
>Ga0208182_1001241_pt1 | contig 12368 bp, 15 predicted proteins | sample MalvireepMed_906_FD_184248 | JGI IMG/M metagenome (GOLD analysis project Ga0208182, IMG submission 184248) | Marine viral communities from the Global Malaspina Expedition - Malaspina viral metaG DeepMed_906 (SPAdes) (version 2) | ecosystem: Environmental > Aquatic > Marine > Oceanic | place...
GTGTGCGTGGAACAAAACAGAGCGAACCTGGAGGAACTGGACCAAACACTCCAGACCTATCAGGATTCCGGGGATGCGAATCGGAACCGAATCCAGATGATCCACGGCGATAACAGACAAGAGATAACCGGCATCATCCGGAGCATGGTCCGTGATGGCCGGGGCGTAGTATTCCACGACCCCAACGGGGTGCCTGACCACCTGGAGCTATTGCCTCAATTCCGGAAACTCCCCCGGCAAGTGGATGTCCTGTTATACGTCCAGGCTACCTCCGTAAAGCGGGTCCGTAACGCGTTTGATGATGGGCGACCCGACCTCCAACAACTGATGGACATCGTCGGGAAGAAGCAATGGCTTATCCGCGAACCGATAGGCAAGCATCAATGGACTTTCATGCTGGGGACCAACTGGAAAAAGTTCCCCGAATGGAAGAAAGAAGGATTCTATCGCATCGACACCGAGGAGGGCCAGCGGGTCTTTCGGCGATTGAACTGGACAGCGGGAGAGAGGGAGGGGACCGAATGACTCAACGAACTTGGGAAGACCTGGTGATGGCGGGGATGGAACTTGGCCGCGTCGAGGACCGATGTCAATGGGACTGGGGAGAGCTGGCGGAGGAAGTCGGCGGCGAGTCATTGAAGGACTACGCCGAGAAGGTCGGCAAGGAATATGGGACCCTCCGGAATTGCCGGATAGTTGTCCGAGCTTTTCCATCTGCACGCCGGCGTGAAGATTTAAGTTTTAAGCATCACCAGTTCGTGATGACCGTCCAAGACCCGGTCAAGCGTCAAGGCTGGCTCCAGTGGGCCGCTGAGAATAACAAGTCAGTGGCCGCGATGATGGCGGCGATCCGGGAACAACCGCCCGAAATCAAAGACGAGACGGCGCAAGAGATGCCGGCATCCCTTCCAAGCAACGGCGCATCACCTGGAAGGTCCATCGGCGATGAGGCTCTGAGCCTATACGTCCAACCGGCCACCGACCGGAAGCTCCCGGCTCAAGCGTCCGTTGAGGAATGGAAGGCGATGGACGAGGCCACCCGGCAAGCGATGCTGGGGCGCCGTAGCGATGCCGCAACCTTCAACCGCCAGGACAACGACTCGATAGAGTGGGCGCTCTGGTCCTGGAACCCGGTCACCGGGTGCCTCCACAATTGCTCCTATTGCTATGCACGGGACATCGCGGAGCGGTTCTATGCGTGGAAGTTTGCCCCGACGTTTCTCCCCTCCCGGCTGGATGCGCCGATGCACACCAAGGTCCCGCAGGGAAACAATATCGGAGGGAAGAACGTCTTCACCTGTTCGATGGCCGACCTTTTCGGGAAGTGGGTTCCGGCGGAATGGATCGAGGCGGTGCTGGACAGCGTCCGGCATAACCCGCAATGGAACTTCCTTTTCCTGACCAAGTTCCCCTCGCGGCTCCCCGACTTCGATTTCCCCGATAACGCCTGGATCGGCACAACCATAGACGCCCAGGCCAGGATCCCCCACGCCGAGGAATGTTTCGCTAATACCAAGGCCAGGGTCAAGTGGTTGTCGTGCGAACCGATGCTGGAACGGCTGACATTCGACCGCCTCGATCTGTTCGATTGGATAGTTGTCGGCGGGGCGAGTGCGTCAACCCAGACGCCGGAGTTCCGGCCTCCGCGGGAGTGGATCGAACACCTGGAGGGACAGGCCCGAAAGGCCGGCCTCAGGATATACGAGAAGACCAATCTACTCTCCCGGCTCCGAGAATATCCGGGCCAGGATGAACCGGACTCCATGAACGTCCATGACGCCTTTGATATGGGCTACATCCAACGGGACGTATTGGCGCCTCAGAATTACAACCCTGGAGAGGTCATCGATAAGGGCGTGGCCTTTCTGACGTAGGCCAGCAATAACCGGTGGAGGGGAGGAGGACGACGGGATGAGCGTCAAGATAATGTCCCAGGTCTGGGAACTGGAGATCGACCATAGCGAGATGATCGTTCTTCTGGCGATGGCCGACCACGCCGACGACGACGGCCAGAACTGCTACCCAAGCAACGCATACCTCGCCTGGAAGACCGGGTACTCCGACCGCCAGGTCCGCCGAGTCCTCCGGACCCTGGAATCAACCGGCATCATCACCAGGGTCGCCCATGAAGAAGGGGGCCGAGGACTCGCCACCGAATACCGCCTAAACCCGGAAAAGGGGGACAAAAAGTCCGCCTTTATGGCAAACAAAAGGCGGACATCTACGACACAAAAGGGGGACATCCTGTCCGAAAAGGCGGACATGGGTGTCCAAAAAGGCGGACATAGCTATGTCCCCCCAACCATCAGTAACCATCAACTAAACATCAAGGAACCATCAGAGGACGGCGCCACCACAACTTTTGATTATCCGGAATGGTTCCAACCGTTGACGGCGTTGAAGGGATTCAAGGCGACCGCCCACAAGACCGCCATCATCTCCGTCCGGGAGGGATGCGAGGAGGCTGGCGTCAACGAGGCCGAGATCGTCCGGGCCTTCGCGGACTATTACCGGGACGGCGGGAGGGCGTCTAACGGCTGGAGTGATCCGGTCGCCGCCCTGGTCAGGACTCTCCCGGTCCAGATCAACAAGACCCGAAAACCCACCAACCGTCCGCCGCCCAAGGTATTCTCGGTCAACTCTCAGGACTTCGTGGCGATGAAGGCCGAGCAAGACGCCCGGAAGGCGAGAGGGTAGACATGACGACACCGCCCGATGTCCTCCAACCGGGAGACAACGACTTCCACGCCTATCCTAAAGCGGTCAAGGGCGGCGGGATGACACCGCTGGGGGATGTATTCCAGCGGCTCCGGTCTGCCGGCGAACCGCTCCCCAACGACTCCCAATGCCCGGTCTGTGGATATTTCGACATAACCCATCCCGACCTCCGGCGCATCCTCCTCGACCGTGACCCGACGAAGAGGATATTCCAGCAGGCCCGATGCAAATGCCGGGGCCGGGAGGAGCAACAACGCCGGGACGAAGAACTCCGACACGCCCAGGCCGCGCTCCCGTCCGGCGGTATTCCGAGGACGTTTGAAAACTTCCGGGCCCGTCCGGGCACCGACGATATGCTGGGCGCGGCCCGAAAGTTCGCCGACCGGCAGGGGCCGAGGATGTTGGTCCTGGTGGGTCAGACCGGGACGGGCAAATCCCACTTACTGGAAGCCATCGGACGCCAAGCCCTGGCCTCCGGGCGGACGGTCCGTTATGACCTGGCCTCGACATTCCTCAACCGGCTCCGGCACACCTACGAGTCCGACTCCGGCGAGGATGTCCACGACCTGACGGCCTGGTATCAACGCCGGGACACCGTCCTCCTGGACGACATCGGGATGGAAGCGGCGACCGCCTGGGTGCGGGAGCAACTGACCGCGCTGGTCGAGGAGAGATTACATTCCGGCGGGTGGATGGTCTTGGCGACCAATCTCAACAAGGCGGCGATGTCCGACCGGATGGGAGACCGGCTGGCGTCCCGGTTATACGCCGGCAACCCGGAACTCCCGGAGGTGTCGGTCGTGGTCAACACCGCGGAGGACTATCGAGCATGATTACGATCCGCCGGACCTGTCCAAAATGCGGCGACGATATGGTCGTGGAGTTGCTACGCCCGGACCCGCACGATACGCCGGTCCCGTTCCTGGTCTGCCCTTGCGGGTATTGGGAAGCGGCGCCGGCGGACATCGAGGCCGAGTTGGAAGACCGTCCCCGGATGCCGGGATTCTGAGGAGATGGAAAAAATGACGACATACAACATCGGAGACCATATCCGCATCGCCGGTCGGTGTGGTTGCGTAGAGCCGGTCAAGTCTGCCAAGGGAGGCATCCCGGCCCTGGCCCTACGGGAGTCCATCGCATGTTGGCACGGACCGAGGACAAGGGTCATCCGGGTATTCGCAAGCGGCGACTACCTCCTGGAGAACGGAGGCGGCGATGTCCGGCTGGCCCGACCCGACGAGGTCTGCCGCTGATGTCCGCCCACGACAAACATCCGACCCGCGTCTCGGTGGAAGTGGACGGATTCACCTGGCGCATCCACGGCACCCGGCGGACGGGTCAGCGGTGGCATTGTCATCTGGTCGAGTTGGTCGGCCCTCTCCCGCTGGACGGCCCGGTCACCGAACCGCTCCGGGACAAGATACGGACGGCGTTGGCGAAAGCTCTGGCCCTGGACGAGTCCGAGATCGCCCGGATACCGGCGGACCTGATCCTGGCGTGACAGCTCAAGAACTCATCACCGAGAAGCAACTCCAGTCCACGGTTATCGGTTGGGCCGAGACTTACGGCTGGCTTGTGTATCACCAGGTGGACATGGGATTCCAAGACCCGACGACCGGGAGATGGAAACATTCCCGGCGCATCGGTCCGGGCTTTCCAGACCTGGTTCTGGTACATCCAAAGCGGGGCCGGCTGATCTTCGCAGAGTTGAAGGCCGAGAAGGGGAAGATCAAGCCCCATCAACAGAAGTGGCTGGACGCTCTAAACAACGCCCGGTCCAAGGACAAGCCGGGGCATACGCATATGGTCGCGGTCTGGCGTCCTAGCGACCTGGATGACATCGAGCGGATATTGAGAGGTGAGGATGCCTGACATCGGCGACATCTGCCGAGCTTTAGACCTGGGGATGGTCGGTGGCCGAAAGTACCGCTGGACCGAATGCCCCGACTGTCACCTCCAGCGGTGGGCGGTTATCAGGACGCTGGACCGGAGCCCCTACCGCCAATGCCAGGACTGCGTCCGGGCGAAGGCAAAGAGGGTCTTCAAGATAGGGAGGGCGCATACCATCGACCCGCCCTAACCTTCCCTCAGATATGGCCCTGGACGCTTCAGAGAAGCCCATAGGGGCGTTTTACTACCACTGGCAGTATACAAGACCGCCCACACTATGCGGTATGGTAGAATGGCAGCGCCACCTACGGGTGGACATTCATCCGTCACGGGGTGAAATGATCCGGGCGCTTGATTTACCGGGTGTCACCCTGTCACCTGGTCAGGCGTTCGGGTATGGAATGATATGACGATGAAAGACCGCGTCAAGGAACTCCGCCGCGTCCCGGCGTCCGAACTCCGGGCCAACCCGAAGAACTGGCGCCGCCATCCACCGTCCCAGGAAGCCGCCCTCCGGGGAATCCTGGAGGACATCGGCTTCGCGGACGCGGTCATCGCCAGGGAGACCGACGACGGCCTGGAGCTGATCGACGGCCATTTGCGCCAAGAGGTCATGGGCGACCAAGTCGTCCCGGTATTGATCGTGGACGTAACCGAGGAAGAAGCGGACAAGATGCTCCTCACTTACGACCCGCTGGCGATGATGGCCCACGCCGACCAGGACCAACTCCTCCACCTACTACGCGATACCCAGTTCGAGTCCAAAGCGGTCAACGATATGCTGGAAGCCCTGGTGAACGGGGAACGGGACGTGATGCCGGACCTGACCGAGCCGGCGGACGACCCAGGCCCACAGATAGACCGGGCCGACGAGTTGCAGGAGAAGTGGCAGACGGAACGGGGCCAGATCTGGGAGGTCGGACGGCATCGGCTGATGTGCGGGGATTGCACAAGCCCGGAAGATCGGAAGCTATTGAACGATGGAGTGGTCCCCGATTTTATCTTGACCGACCCGCCGTATTCCTCGGGAGGTTTTCAAGAAGCAGCGCGGGGGGGGGGGAGCATTGGGACAGTACAAACGAATAGCGAAGGGAAACGAATACAACCGCAGATCACCAATGACAGGTTGTCCACGCGGGGATATATGGCGTTGATTAAACGGGCCGTCGGCGAAACGGAATGCCAGGGCGCTTATGTTTTCACCGATTGGCGGATGTGGGTCAACCTTTTCGATGTCATGGAATCATCTGGTTTTGGTGTCCGGCAGATGATCGTTTGGGATAAGGGTTCCCCAGGGATGGGCGCCGGATGGCGGAGCCAACATGAGATCGTAATGCTTGCCTGCCGGTCCGTGATTAAGTTTGACAACCACAAGGCCGTCGGGAACGTCTTGCAATACCCACGCACCGGCAATCCCAATCACCCGACCGAAAAACCGGTGGAACTGCTGATCGATATTCTCAATATTACCGATGTGGCACAGACCGTTTACGACCCGTTCCTTGGGAGTGGTTCGACGTTGGTCGCCGTGGAGAACGCAGGGCGGGACGGCTACGGGATGGAGATCGAGCCCAAGTATGTCGCGGTGACATTGGAGCGGATGTCCGGCATGGGACTAGAGCCGAAGTTGGTGGGTGGGTAGGTCGTGGCTTTACAAAACGGCAACAAGATAATCGCGGAGCAAAGACGCCAACAAGTTATCCAGATGAAGATGGCCGGGGCGACTGAGCAAGCCATCGCCGACCAGCTTGGCGTCTCCAGGGCGCAAGTCTGGAACGATGTCAAAAGACGGCTGGCCGAGGTACGCCGGGACGACAAGGAAGCCGTCCAACAAGAGTATAACCTCCAGCGGTCCCGATATGAACGGCTCCTCCTCCGGTGGTGGAGCCACGCCACCGGCCCCGATGACACCCAGGCCGCGAGGGCCACGGGGATCGTCCTGGACATTCTCCGGCGTCTGGACACCATCGGCGGTCTGATACCGGAGAAGCCTTTGATCCAACTCCAACAACAGAACGTCATGGTTGGCGGCGTCACCTTCGCGGACCTCCTCCGGGAAGCGATGGACGGCGCCGGACAGATAGTGGAGGGAGAGCGTGTCGATATGGGGACTGACCTGGCCGTGGGCCAAGAAGAAAGGGCGGACGATTGAGAGCGTTTACAAAAACGGGAATGTGCGGGTCTTGTGTATCGCTGGCGGTTCTCCCGTAACTGGCGAGATTACGATTCGGACATCGGAAGTCCGGCGCGGCGTTGGATGGCCGCCTCGGCAGGTCACGACCCGCCGAACTCCATGTCCGGAATGTGGCCGCAACGTTCATGTGACCGGCCCGGCTAATCGGCCTCGGTTGTATGTCCATAATCCAAGCAAGCAAAAGTGATGACGCTATCCCAGGCCGAGAAGCGATTCCTGGTTGACCACTCCAGGACTGACCCGGCCTGGTTCTGGGATGCCGTCCTCGGATGTACCAGCGTTTACGACAAGCAACTCCAGATGGCGCGGGCCGTCCGGGACCATAACCGGGTCGCGGTCGTCGGCGCCAACGGGACCGGGAAGGACTGGCAGTCGGCGCGGTTGATGCTCTGGTGGATGGCTACCCGGTATCCCGCCATCACCGTCGTCCTTGGCCCGACCCATAGGCAAGTGAGCGATATCGTGTGGAAGGAAGCCAGGTCGGCATACCTCACGGCAAGGGCGCCGCTGGGCGGTCAGATGTACCGTACGGCCCGGTGGGAGTTGGATGACCGCCACTACGCGGTCGGCTTCGCCACCGATAACGAGTACAACATCCAGGGCTTTCATAGCCCGAACCTCCTGGTCATCCTGACCGAGGCCCACAACATCGAGCAATCCCACATCGACGCCGTCAAGAGACTCAACCCGGCCCGAATGTTATTGACCGGGAACGCCTTCGCCAGCTCCGGCGAGTTCTATGACGCATTCCACGGCGGCGCCGACCTTTACCACACCATCGAGATTGCCGCATCCGACACGCCCAACATCCAATTGGGACGGGAGGTAATTCCTGGAATGGTGACCGCCCAACAGATCGAGGAACGGCGCAAGGAATGGGGAGAGGATTCGGCCCTGTATATCGCCTCGGTCCTGGGAAGGTTCCCTGACAACCTGGAGGACGCCATCGTCCCGCGGTCTCTCCTGATGGACGCGGTCGAGCGGCAGCTTGAACCGGAGGGCGAGGCCACGCTGGCTTGTGACGTTGCCAGATTCGGCGCGGACAAGACCGTCGTCTACCGCCGGCAGGGCAACGTCTGCCGGTTGGTCTGGAAGTCTCAAGGCCGGGATACCCAACAGGTCGCCGGACATCTCAAGATGATGGCCGAGGACGACCCGGAAGTGACCGCGATAATCGTGGACGACACCGGCGTCGGCGGCGGCGTGACCGATAGGTTGAACGAGGAAGGGGTGGCTGGGGGACGAGTTAGGATCGTCCCGTTCAACGGCGGGGAGAAGGCGCGGAGGTCTGACCGTTACGTCAACGCCATCGCCGAGGCGTGGCTGGAACTGGGCCAAGCCTTCCGGGACGGGACCATCGACATCGATGACAACCCGGCGGTTATCGCCCAGCTATCGGCGCGGCGGTACACCGTCCAGGGAGACCGGCGCATCAAGCTGGAGAGCAAGGATGACTTCAAGAAACGGTCAACGGGCGGGAGTCCCGACGATGCCGACGCCCTGGCGATGTGCTACGCGGCGCCGGGTCCGGGCGTTGGAGTGTGGTGATGGAGGAGTCCATGACATCCGAGGGACCAAAGACTCCGGAGCAATACTTCCAGATCGGTCGGGTATGGTTGGATGCGGCAGAGGATATGGCAGAGGGAAACCAAGACGCGGCCACTCTGGCGATCCTATCGATGGCGTCCGCCCTCCTGGGTATATGCGCTCAATTCATCCGGGAGCAAGGGGACGATTGACCAAGGAACTCCGGTGCAACCTCTGCGGGAAGCTCCTGGCCGAGAAGGCCGAGCGGGGGACGGTCATCATCTGCGCCCGATGTAAGACCCGGAACGAGGCGGAGTAATGGGATTAACCGTCAAGACCAAGGACTGGAAGGCTGGCCGGCGGTGGGCAAGGCGTAACGCCATCGCTACTCCCGGCGTGACCTACACCATCGTCCGGGACGGGCGGCTGTTGTCTTACCGATACGAGGACGGGCTGATGTATTGCACCGGCCACACCAAGCGGGTCAAGCCCTACCATCCCAGAAGGTTGACGGCATCAGAACCCATGTGCTAGATTTATCCCCAGTGGCCTTATCCGGCAAGTGTCCGAGGCGATTTCGCCCGAAGCCGGTGGAGGTCACTTTTGTCTTTCTGGGACTTCCTCCGCAAGCAAGAACCGGGTGACGTAGCAGTCGCCGTTCCGCTCAATTATGATGTTGGACAGGCGACCTACCCGGACGCCAGCTTTGAGTCTTTCGCGACCGAGGGATACGCCAAGTCTGAGATCGTCCACGCTTGCATCCGTGAGCTGGCGGTCTCAGCGGCCAGTCCAAGATATTTCGTCCAGGCTCCCGCCACCGGCGGCGGCTCCGTCGAGATAACCTCCGGCCTCCTCCACGACCTGACCTCCAAGCCCAACCCGACCAGCGACTGGTATTCCTTCGTCGAGACCCTGGTGACCTATCTGATGGTCGCCGGGAATACCTACACGCTCAAGGAACGCAACCGGAGCGGCAAGGTGTCCGCGCTCTACCATCTCAGGCCCGACAGGGTCCGGATCATAGGCGGGGACCACGGCGCCGAGGGATATATTTACACGGTCGGCGGCAAGGACTACTCCATCCCGCGGGAGGACATCTGTCATCTGGCGCTGCCGAATCCCGGCGGCGACCTGTACGGCTTGTCTCCCCTCCAGGTCTTGGCGCGGAACGTCAACCTCGATCTGAACATGACGGATTTTGCGAAAACCTATTTTCAGAATGCCGGCGTCCCGTCCGGTCTATTGAAACTCAAGCGGCGCCTCAATACCCAGGAGGAAGCCGCCACCATCCGGTCCCGTTGGCGGTCCCAGTTTGGCGGACGGAACAACTTCCACCGCATCGCCATCCTGGACGAGGACGCCGAGTATCAGCCGATGGCGAACGCTCCGAAGGACATGGCGCTCCCGGAACTCCACAATCTCACCGAGAGCCGCATATGCGCCGTTTTTGGAGTGCCAGCGATTTTGGTCGGGGCCAACGTCGGACTCCAACGAAGCACTTATTCCAACTACCGCGAGGCCCGGATGGCCTTCCACTCCGAGACACTGGAGCCGATGGTCAGCAGAATCCTCCGGCATCTGAACCGGAATCTGTTTGACGATTATCCCGGCAACGAGACCTTGACCGTGGACTGGGCCGAGATGCGCTCCGGTCTTGACGACCGCGAGGCGATGACCTCCAGGGTGACCGGCTTATTCGCTGGCGGCATCCTGACCTTGAACGAAGCCAGGGAACAACTCGGCCTGGTAGCTATCTTGGGCGGAGCGATCCGGCGTATCCCATCGGCCATCTTTGAGGTGGCCGAGGGTACACCGGCCCCGGTCGCCGTTGGCGCCGCTCCGGTGGAGGAGTCGTTGCCGGTCGGGACGCTCAAGGAATGGGACGACCTCCCGGCCTTGAAGGCGCCGAGGGTAGCGAGACGGGCCGGGATATTACGCCGCCAACTCCTGGAGGACCGGGAGGAGGAGACCGACCAGATGGCAAAGCGGGTCCAGCGGCACTTCCGCGGACTCCGCAACCGGGTGGACGGCATCCTGGGACGGTGGATGGAGCGGACCAGCTCCGACTCCAAGGACTTTCCACCGGACTTTGATCGCGCCCGGTTGGACTTCACAGAAGCGATACCCGACCTTCAGGCCATCATCGAGCAAGCCATGAAGCGGATGAGCGAGAAAACGGTCGCCCAAATCAACGCCACCGGCCTCGCCGGGACTCTGGAGTGGACGGAGCAACTGCCCTTCGTGCAGTCAGTCCTCGTCCAGGCGCCGGCCAGGGCGGCGATAATCCACCGGACGACCAACCGGGCCATCCAGCGGGGCGTGACCATCGCCCTGGAGAATGGCTACTCCATCGCGCAACTGGCGCGGGGAGTCCCGACCGCCGACCCTCCATTCCCTGGCCTCCGGTCCATCCTGACCGAGACCGAGAACCGCGCCCGCACGATTGCCAGAACGGAAGTAATGAGGACGCAAAATCTGACGAGTGTCGGCTTCTTCAAAGAACAGGGCTTTAATTACGTCCGCGCCGACGATATAGACGGCGACCCGGACGACAACTACATCGACCCTGGCGACCCGTATGGCCGGACATGCGCCGAGCGTCACGGCCAGGTATATACCGTGGAGGACGCCGCGAACATCGATGACCATCCCAACGGGACGCTGAACTGGCAACCGATGCCCCGGAACTACAAGCCGGAGGAGACCGCATGATCAACAAGTTCTATATCTCGGACGCCAAAGTTTTAGATGAGCGCGCCGGTATCGTCGAGGCATACGTCAACACGATGGGAGTCCGGGACGCGGACGGGGACATCATCGACCCGGCAGCATTCAACGCCTCCATCAAGTCCAACCTCCCCATCCCGGTCCTGGCCGGACACGACCAGAGCAAGTTGGTGGGGAAGGTCTTATTCGCCCAGTCCGAGCCAACCGGCGCCGCGGACGAGCATCGCCTATATACCCGGATGCAATTAAACATGGAGACCCAGGCCGGTCAGGAAGCCTATTCCAACATCGCCGGCGAATATATCCGGGAATGGTCGGTGGGCTTCAACCTCCCAGCCGGTGACGCGGTCGTCTATGACCGGGCCGGGAAAGAGACAACCCGGCGAATCCTCGACCTGGACTGGGTGGAGGTCTCCGCGGTCATCCGCGGCGCCTCGCCTTCAACGTCAACCATCGCCGCCAAGTCGGCGACCGTCAAAGCCCCGGACACCTACTCCACCAGGGAGGAAGCCGAGTCCAGGGCCGACGCATTGGGATGCTCCGGCGCCCACCGGATGGAGGTGGACGGGGAGTCCGTCTGGATGCCCTGCTCGACCCATTCGGCATATGAGACCGCCGCGGAGGGGAGCCGGTACGCGGCCCCGGACCCGGAGGTCAAGCCTTATCCAAACTTCCACGCTTGCCGCATCCTGGAGCCGGACGCCTTCGACCGCTTCCGGACATCCTCCGAGACCATCGAGGACGGGGACTTTGACGGCAAGTCGGTGGAGATACTTTTCGGACGCCATGCGGAGTCCGGAGATTGGTCACTAACGTCTTACCGGATGCCAGTCGAGGAATGGTCAGAGACCGAGGCCCGGTCGTTCTGCCGCGCCCACGACGGCATCTTGTTCGAACCAGCCAGCGAGTCCATGTCGGACGATCCAGTTGGCGCCGCCTCTGACACGGTTATGCTCGGCCTTGTGCCATTGATAACCGCCTCGGACACGGCAAGCCAGCGGTTACGCCTCGCCCGGATGCGCCTTGAATTGCAAACAAACAGATAACAGGAGATATAAATTGGATACGAAAGAACTGAGAAGCCAAGCCGGCGCATTGCTTGACCAGGCCCAGACGGCCATGGATCAGGGCGAGATGGATACCTTCCGGCGATTGGTTGACGAGGCCCAGGTCACCATGACCAATGCCGACGAGATCGACGCCGCCGCCTCCCAGGTGCGGAAGCTCCGTGGGGAGTTCAACCAACCATTGAACGCCATCCCGGTGACCTCCACCGATGTCGCGGTATACAACGCGATGGACACCACCGCCA
>Ga0208182_1001245_pt1 | contig 12336 bp, 17 predicted proteins | sample MalvireepMed_906_FD_184248 | JGI IMG/M metagenome (GOLD analysis project Ga0208182, IMG submission 184248) | Marine viral communities from the Global Malaspina Expedition - Malaspina viral metaG DeepMed_906 (SPAdes) (version 2) | ecosystem: Environmental > Aquatic > Marine > Oceanic | place...
CTGTATGCTCCTTGCTCTTCTAATGACATCATCAATCTATTAGGATCACTTATCCAATCCCCTGCATAGAATTGAAAACTAGGGCTTTTCTCTGTCAATGTGCTTTTTCTCATTCTCTATCTCCATTAAATTGTTATAGCGGAAGATTGGAATTGCACCAACCCCTCCAACTTGGTCAGTCGGCATATCTCTCTTGATACTTCTTCCGCAACTTTTTATTTAAAATATATAAAAATCTATATTGATATTCATGTTTAATATGTTTAATGTTTGGATATTCAGCTTGTAAAAATTCCCATTTTCTTGTTTTGTGTCTATGCCACATAGAAACGGGGTGTACTCTTTCGCCATTTTCTAATATATAAAAATTAACTGGTACTTTACCAATATAAATTGCGTTTGTTGCTTTATAAATAGTTCCTTTGTTTCCAACAGATCCATCTGCGTAAGTTATTATAAATTTAATTTTCGGATATGCGTGTTTCAAATAACTTAGTAAAAGAGCTATTGTTTGACTCTCGCTATATTTAGGTAATTCGTCAGATAGCCACATTCTATCAAATTCGCAATAATTGTCTTTTGTAATCAGGTCTGAGATTGTATGTTTCATTTGCGGTCTGATTCCATAACCCAACTGAAGATACCCCATACCACTATTTACCGAAAAGGAACAAAATCTATTTTTTGTAGATTTACCAGAAGAGTGATGTTTTCGGATTATATTATCCGCCTCCTTACTGTCGCACTCCATAAGAGTTATAAATCCATTAGTGATTCCGATTAATTGATCTCTTTGCTCAAAGAGATCATAATCTGTTTTATAAATTAGTTTTTTCTCCATACCATTAGTCATCTCTATCTCCATTAAGATAAGTTAATACCAGATTCTAACCAAAAAGAAATACTGTGTCAACACTATCTTGTATGTAGGTGTAGTTGAAAATGAAGATGAAGAAGAAGATGAAGAAGAAGGGCCATTTTTTGCCATTGGCAAAATGATGGCAAACTTATGGCAATGCTATGGCAATGCTATGAGTGGGGAAACAGCGACAGAAGATAGAGAAAGTAAATGCCATCCCCCCACTAGATAGTAGGTGAAGTGTTCAGGTCAGGTCTTATATACTCGACTTCAAAATCGCCTAGTTTTGCTATTTGAAATGCTCTATATGGTGGTACAACTTTCCATTTGGATACTGCTGGGTGCGAAATATTAAGCATGCGAGAAAGGTTTCTACCCCCATACCTAGCTACTATTTCATTCTTTCTTTCCATTGCTAGTTGGTAATTTGTTTTGAGTTCTACTACATTATCCATACCAAAAGTATAATAAAGAATTAACTAATATCAATTTATATTTGACAAAGTTGGATTATTAACTTAAATTAATACTGGGATGTAAATTTTTTCTGCATCTCGTAGAGGCAATCAAGAGAGGGTTTCCTTCACAGATTCTTCCTCCTGAAGAAAATCATGTCATAAAGGAAGCCCTCTCTTTATAGGAGTAAAACATGGGAATAGTAGCAACGGCATCCGAAGGGAATACATCTTTTCCACAGATCCCTGTCGGTATGCACAACGCAAGATGTGTTCGGGTTATAGACCTTGGCACACAAAAACAAGAATTTTCAGGAGAAGTTTCATACAAAAGACAAGTGCTTGTTATCTGGGAAGTTCCAGAACAAGTACATAATGATGAGCCAATGACTATTAGTAAATTCTACACTCTATCTCTCCACGAGAAGTCTAATCTGGGTGCTGACTTATCGTCTTGGAGGAGTAGAGCTTTTACCGAGCAAGAGAAAAAGGGCTTTGATTTAATTAACGTCTTAGGTGTGCCTTGTACTCTTAATGTTATTGAGGGTAACAATGGAAGATCAAAAGTAGCTAACGTATTACCTTTGGCTTCTAAAGAAGAATTGGCAGAACAATATCATGAAGATGTTTACTTTGAGATAGAAGATTATCAGACAGGTAATCGTGAAACCTTTAATCAACTATCAGAAGGTATAAGGAATATCATTTTGCGTTCTAAAGAACTAGAAGGTACAAGTGTAGATATGGGAGATGAGAACAATGGTGCTAGTCTAGGAGATGAAGCAGTACCATTTTAGGAGAGAATATGCGACTCACAAATAAATCTAATTTACCAGAAGTTATTATGAACGCAGTAGAGAACGATCCTTACAGCAGCAAGGGGAGTGATATTAGTACAACAACATTGATAGCACCCCCTAGAATAAGGGTGTTACGCAAAGAACATGAAAACGACATAGAAGAAGATGTTGCAGATAAAATTTTTGCTTTAATTGGTAGCTCTGTCCATTATATGATAGAACGAGCAAAGGCAAGAAAAGATTTAGCTGAAAAAAGATTATTCTATAAAGGAAAAGAAACGAATGGATGGGTACTAAGTGGGCAGTTTGATTTACTCAGCAAAGGTGTCTTGATAGACTTTAAAGTTACATCTGCATGGAGTGTCCTTGATGCTATGGGGAAAGGTAAACCCGAATGGGAGCAACAGCTTAATGTTTTAGATTTTTTATGTAGGAATAATCCTAAAGAGCTGAAGGTTTATAACAAAAAAGTTCAACCTAAGTCATTGGCTATTATGGCTATTATGAGAGATTGGTCTAAAAGACAAGTAGAAAAATCTGACAACTATCCCAAGCAACAAGTCATGATGATACCTATTAGGAGATGGTCAGAGCAAGAGCAAAGTGATTTTATTACTGCTAGGATAAAGATCCATCAGGATGCTGAGACAACATTGCCTTTATGTTCTGCTACTGAAAGGTGGGCGACTGATGACAAGTACGCAATTTATAAAGATGGTAAGGTAAAAGCTCTTAGGGTTTTAGACAACAAGGATCAAGTCAAGCAATACTTGGGTGACAATAATTTAATTGAAGGTAAGGGGTGCAAAGTTGTTTTAAGAAAAGGGGAGGACATAAGATGTCAAAGCTATTGCCCTGTCAATCAGTTTTGCGATTATTATTTAGGGGGTGTAAAATTTTAAGTAAGCCAAGATTGAGTTTTAGTGCCAATCTCTTGGCTTTCTGCGTGATTAAAACTATATTTAATCTAACTCAATCTATTAAGGAGGATTTTAACACATGAGAGGTACAATAACAACCTTAAAAAGTAACACCATTAAACGTATTGTTCACTTTAAGGATTTTCCAAACGTACAATCTTATTTTGATTTCATTTGCAGTAATGCTTTTGATATTCCTGCGACAGTAAATATGGACGACCATCAACTTGCGAGTTTAGAACAGCTTGTAAATGTTGCTTACGAATTAGGTTGTTTGCATGGACAAGATTTTATGGACGGGAAAAGACCACAGGACAATCCAAATGAGCAAACTGTTTATACAGAATATGAGGAGAGTTTATGACAAAATATGTTGAGGACTTAACGAAAGAAGTTTTGAAGATCATGGCAAATAATTGCGGTAACCATTTTAATACTTCTTGTAAGTTTACTGACGAACAGTTAGTAAAAGATACAGAAGAAGAAATTAGAAAAACTATCCATCAAAATTTAAAATTGCTGTTTAATTATTTGTCGGACACAATTCCTGTTAAAGCACAAACAGAAAGTTTAGCACCAAGACGTGCAGAACTAGATGATGATTAGTTGCTTATATGATACTTTACTTTCTTATATGAGACTCAAACAATATAGTCTTTTTCGTTAACTATACATTCGTAACCTTTCTTTTTATTAGGGATAAATATGTGTTGTTGGACACTAAATAGCCCACTATTTTTTTCATACACAACTGTTATTCCTTTTTGTGTATTGTCAAAAGCTGAATAAAGACCAGTCGGCATCTGGGATAAATCACACAAGCAACCATTTGCCCAAGCTCCAAGCAGAGATGAGTCTAACTGTGTGGAAAGGGTCATATCGAATCTGTGGTGGTGTCCAAATATAACTGGACGATTGTAATGTTTAAGCTGCAAGTTGGCAATGTGCTGTGGTTGACCCATTGACCTCTTTTCATGGCCATGTACAAAATACAATTTTTTATTTAAGGTGAAAGGAGTCTCTACAAACTTGATATTGAATTTTTTTAAATCAAACAATTCCCATAAAGAAAGTTTATTGTAGAGCATAGGACTCATCGCTTGGAGTTTTGCCAACACCATCTTTTGCAATCTTTCCTCATGGTTTCCTCTAAAGAAATACATCGGAGTATTTTTTGCTATCTTTCTCAATTCGTTTAGCCATTCTTGAGCTTGTGATAATTCATTATCTATGCTCGATTTTAATAAGTCAGTAGGAAAAGACGAAAACGGATAAAAATCTACTAAGTCTCCACCGATGATTATATTATCAAGCTCTGTCAATCTATAGTCTTTGATTATTTCCATAGCCAGAGACAATGCTTTTTTGTCCTCATAAGGGATATGTAAATCCGATATGAAAATCGTCCTAATGTGATCCTGATTTTTTGCTATCATTTATTCTTCTTAGGAGCAGATTCAAGTAAAGATAAAATAAGTTCAGCTTCCATCCAATAATTCTCTCAATAAGGAATTTTGCTCTTGACATCTGCGAAAATCAATTACAAATATTTCTGCATCTTCCTTGCTTAGACATAAGTATTGCAAATTATCAGGCGAATTACAATTGACAAACTCGATATTTGTATATGTAAGTTTTTTTGGAAGTTCTCTTTTAGAATGGTTTAAATTAGAGCATGAAATAAGGAATATTGCTATTAAAACAGTATAAACATATGCTTTTATGCTGAAAGGTGGCTTATGATGCCTTAAAATGCGTCTAAGAGTATATATCACCATTTTAACCACCAAAATGTATATATCCTAAAAAATAGAGGAGAAATAATCCCCAATAGACGAAACTAAACTTAATGAATGAATCCCACATATCCCATAGCCAACAGATTTAATGTCAATAAATATATTAGATAATATCTCATCCGTTTCTTATGTGTAAGAATAGGTTTATAGTTTTTTCTAGTTGCCATAATATATTCCCTTAATTTCTACCACTCTAGCTAATTCTTCACTCAATTTCGTTACCCACATATCCCTTATCAAAAATACTAACCATTTGAACTCGCCCAAAATAACTTTTAGGTTGCCAACATAATAACTCCTTTAACAAAAAGGTATGATTTTTTTTATACCTACCTAATGAATCACAAGGCAAAAACCAATGTTGGAAAATTATCCTTCCCCTTGCTACCCTTGACAATTCAGTTAATAAATCATGATTCCATTGAAACTTTCCATTATAAGGGGGGTCGCATAAAACAGTATCAAATTCCTCATTCTTAATATATTGCTTAGTGTCTGAAGCATCACAAACAATATCAGGGGAATGAGTTGTATCTATATCGATTCTTACATCTCCTAACTTACTTGCTCCACAACACAAATGTAAAACCGTTCCTTTGAAAAAAGACTGTAAAACATCTTCAATATTATCGTTCCATAATCTTTTTTTAACAGTATAAATATGACTTGTACCAGCAAGTGGCACATTTCCCTTAGTTTTTTCTATTGCTGGTTGATTTTTATAGGTTACTGTTGCCATAATGAATCCAATACCAAATCCACCCAATTATTAGTAATGATAATAAATACAATTTAAATCTCCACATTATTCGTTTCTGATACGATTAAGTTCCTTAACAAAATTGTCAGCTTCTTTATTTCTTAAACGATATTTCCAGTCTTTGATTTTTTTCTCTGTTTTTTTCTCATGTTCTAGGATTGTTATTTTATCCTTTTGAGTCAAGACTTGCTTTTCTAATCTTTGCACTTTTCTCTTTTGAAGAAACCCCATTAGTAGAGCAAGCCCTTTACTCAATAAATCAGAAATTATATTACTGATTAATTTAGCCCACATCATTTAGCCCTTTTTTACTGCTGGAGCAAGCCCTGTAAAATCAAAATTCTTTGCTTTATCAATAAAACTTGCCCATTTTTCTGGTACATCATCTTCATAATAGATGGCATCCACAGGACATGGGTCGACACAAGCAGCACAGTCAATGCATTCTTCCGGATGGATTATCAACATGTCTCCCTTCTCGTCAGGATAGATACAATCTACTGGACAAGCCTCAACGCAAGACATGTCTTTAACTCCAATACATGCTTGTCCTATTATATATGCGATTCTTTTAACCCCTCGTCCATATTTCTCAACTCCAAAGTAATATCTTTTTGTGTGAGTCCTAAATCCTCAAAATATCTATCTGCTTCAAGCCTTGCTTCATCAATATCTGTAGATATAATTCCATTTCTACCTATAACCTTCTTGTTTTTATGGTCATAGATAATAAGCTGAAATCTCATTCCTTCTCGTTTAAAAACATAGCCACGAGACCTGCAACACCAGCTATAGCAGTCGATATAACCGTCCAGCTTTCGTTAGAAATGCCGATTGCTAAAGCGAGTCCTGCGAGTCCTGCGTAACTGGAAGGCTCTCTTAACAATTTCATTAATTTACCCATATAAAAAACTCTCCTTTTCGTTTATAATTGCCATTAGATGCCTACCCTCAATAGTAGCTCTCTAATGATAATAACCATTTGTGTAAGCAATAAAAATCCTACTGCCCATAATACTCGTTTCATACCTTTTAGATCATCTTCTATGTGTTTAAGATGGTTTGTTCTAATTGTGTCAATACCACGTTCAATGAGTTTGATGTCTCCTTTAATCTTGGCTAGTTCAACATTTAATTCATTCACGTTTAACATTATTATTAATCTGCCTCAGCTATTGTATTACCAGCATCTACCCATGCTTGTATTTGCCTATAGTCTTTGTTTTTAATATCTAATGGAACTGCTGATAATGTGCCATCTGTGTAAAGAACTTTTAGTTCCTCTGTTTCGTTCCCAGCTAAATCATTTACTTTTTGTACTGATTGTATAACTTTTGCCATTATAACTCTGCCTCCGCTATATATGAATAATAATAAGCATAACCATGATTAAATGCACTGGCTTTGTTTGCAAACAAAAAGCCGTAGTCCATTACATGCTGTGCTACAATTCCTGTTGTTTTTTGTGCATCGTGCACACGGTACGCACCACCTGCAGTACCATCTTGATGATATAGAGTTACAGTAGGTGTTGCTCTCTTACGGGTTCTAAACTGTCTGCCATCCAAATTACCTACTGTAGCACCAAAAGTTGTACTAGCATTTCCGTAACTTACTTGTTGACCTGCGTATTGACCAGTAGTACCCCATGTCATACTGCTTTCATAATATCTTTCACATTGTTGCATAGTTGTTTCTATATCTAATCTTTTAAAACTATTAGCTGTTGAACCTGATTCTAATTGCACATCTGTAATATACAAACTATCACTTACTTCTACGTCAGTAACTCCTGACCAGATAAAGACTAATATGTTTCCTGTAGAACTAGTATCTACTGATACGTTTTCTATTTTATATTCTGCCCATGATGTTGTAGGATTCAAATCTGCTGGTGTATTTTCATATGTAGCATTAGTAATTAATGTTGGATTAGTTCCTTCTGCTTCCCAAGCACTTACTATATCACTTGTTACAGTATCTGCTGTACCACTCCATGCTACTACTGCTGCTCTTACATCGTCTATACTAGCATCAGATGCTTTCATCTTAAATGAAAGACTTACTGTGCCACTAGCAATCGCTTCATGACAGTTTATTTGTTCTATTATTTGTACTATTCCAAATTTTTTATCTGCTGTTTCTACTTCAAGTTGCATAGACTTAGATGAACCATCATTAGGTGAATCTGCTGATTGTTTTACATCTACAATATCATTTCCATCACTTAACAAAATCCATCTATCATGTGTATAAGAATCATCATTGTTATTAGTAGTTGTGCTAGTAGATGTAATAGTTGTGCCTCGTGTAGCAATTTGCATATCTCCGTTAATTATCATATTATAGTCTGCGTTACTAGTGCCACCACTAGCATCAACGTATGCTTTAATAGATTGTTGTGTAGCTAACATAGTAGCAGAATTACTAGCCATGTCATCTTCATCTTTAACATCAGATATATTAGCTGTTGTTGGAAAATCTATGCTATTACTATTTAAGTCTAAATCACCACCTAATTGTGGAGTAGCATCATTGACTAAATCTGTTGACCCTGCATCTGCTCCACTATAACTAAAATGTACTCCTACTCCATCATTGTCAGAAAATGAACCAGAACTTACAACATGTGTAACTGGTACTTTCGTATATCCACTTGCGTCTGTTACACTACCAGAAACTTTAAATGTAGCAAATGTACTTGCAGTTCCTTCTTTTGTTATTGTTACAATACCTCTAGCTACAGAGTTAGAAACATCATCCCAACTTTGCACATAACTAGTTATATCTGCACTTGCGTCATCTGCATCATCTACATAAAGAATTGATACACTAGATATTGTTCCATTGTTAAATGCAATCTTACCTGCTCCAGGATCTGCATCAGATGTTGTACTTTCAAATGTCATTGACAGTTGTGAGTTTGTACCTGATGCACCTGTGCTACCAGTAGAACCTGTACTACCTGTAGAACCTGTACTACCTGTTGCACCAGTATCTCCTTTGTCACCTTGTCGTGTAAAGTGTACTGATAAACTATCACCAGCAGAAAAAGTATTATTAGAAACTAGATGTGTTACTGCTAGTTTGTTATAGCCACTACCATCAGTAGATGAGCCAGTTACAGAGAATCTTGCATAAGTTGTTGGATCATCTGTATCTACAATATGCAAGTATCCTTTAATTGAAGATGTAGAATCATCCCAAGTTAAAACATCTGTTGATGTTGTTGCACCATTAGTGTCGTCATCATCTATGTAAATTTCTGTCGCAGAAGCATATGTGCCATTATTAAATCTGATCTCACCTGCACCTGGGTCGGCATCTGTTGTGCTAGTATCAAACGTATAAAGATAACCAGGTACAGCACCATCATTTCCAGATGCTGCAAAATGTACTGACAAACTGTCTCCCGCACTAAATGTATTATTAGATGCTAGATGTGTAACAGTTAATTTATTGTAACCACTAGCATCAGTAGCAGCACCAGATATTTTAAACCTGGCATATGTACTTCTATCGTTTATATCTATAAATTCTAATATACCTTTGTGTCCAGCAGTAGAATCATCCCAAGTTATAGTATCAGTCTGGGTAGTTGCTCCGTGTTGGTCTGCATCGTCTATATAAATTTCTGTTACACTTGCGTATGTACCATTATTGAACGCAACTTCCCCAGCTCCTGGGTCTGCATCACTTGTTCCTGAATCAAACTTATAAAAATACCCTGGGTTTGCTCCATCTACACCATTTGCTATAAATGTAACCCATACTTTATCTGCGTCTGTAAAAGTACCCGCACTATCTACATGAACTAATGTAGCTTTGCTATACCCAGAAGCATCTACTATTGCTGCTGTTATGTTAAATACTGCCCATGTATCAAAAGAACCTGCTTTGGTAATCTTCATTCTACCTCTATTCGTATAGTTGGTAGAATTGTCATCCCAAGTCTGTACCCATGTTGATATATCCGTAGCATTATATTCGGCATCATCTACATATGCAGCAGTTGCTGATGCTATTGTAGTATTATTTAATCGTATTTTCCCTGCTCCAGGGTCAGAATCTGTTGTAGTAGTTGAATACGTCATCAAGACAGAATCTCCACCTTGTGGCAAATAGTCTGCTATTGTAGTCAAATCTCCTGAACTATCAAACCCTAATGCTTTACTAGCTCTATCTGTAGCACTTGTAGTAAACTCAGATGATGTAATGCTATTAGTTCTTGATATTTTAAAAGACCTATCAACTTGTTCTTGTAATTCTTGAATAGCTGCAAGGTTTTTATCAAATGCACCTTCGACAGAATCTGCAGTAAATGGGTCGTTTTCTACCAAGTCAAGTGTTTGTGTTTGAGTTGTAGCCCTTCTTATTACTACAGTTTCAGTCGCTGCTGGTATATTTCCAGATGTAAATACTACATTACCACCTGTTGCAACTCCTGCACCAGTTACTGTATAGTGAGTAGTAAGGGTTTTAACTGTTTCGACCCCTGTAGATGATCTTATAATAACCTGTAAATCAGCATCTGCTGAGATTTTAAACTGATACGCAAAGGTATCTTCAGATCCATCCCCAGAATAGCTATTCTTAATTATTGTTGTTGATATTGTCATAATATGTCCTCATTATTGTATCATTAAATTTTTATTCTTCCAATTTTCCATCAATTTAAATCTTTACTTCGTATTCCTTTTACAGGAAATGGAGTATTGTTTAAATACCATTTTATTCTATCCCACCCTTCTCTTGCTTCCCATGCCATAAGTTTATAAATCTCCTCTATTTCATCAAATAATTCGTTTGCATCTTTTGAACCTTTTGGTAAGGACAGTAACATTCTTAATTGTTTTGAGTGGTCATTAAAAACTTCTAAATATAATTCTGCGTCCTCTATAATATGTTCATAATAATCTCTTTCGGCATCAGACAAATATTCCTGTGCAGTATAAGACTTAACTCCTGTTTCAAAAAAAACATCATCATCATATTGTTCTTTCCTTTTATAGTTAGTTATTTTAGTTTTTGCTTTATCATAAACTTTATATATTTTTTGTATTTGACCAAAATTAGCATTAGGATATCTTTTTACCAATGCTTTTATGACAGGAAATTCGTGTAGATTTTTTTCCCAATCTTTTGACCATGGTTTCTGAAAAGATGGAATAGGCACTCCTATACTTTGTAAAAATCTTTCTGTATATCTAAGTATGTCTGTTCCCAAACCACCAGTCCATGTAGCAATAGCATCATCTATCTTTAAAGGAGAACCAAGTTTATTTCCCGTCAATTCACCTATTTTTTCACCTATATATTTTGAAAATGCAGTTGTATTAGGAGTAAACTGATAAGGAGCTTCTATATTTTCTTCCATATAACGTGGAACTATTCTATTGCCAAAAAATAGATTACGATTTGTCGCTGTCTGAATTACAGGTTTAAGAATAGTTGGAATAGGGAGTTGACCAAAACCATACAAACCAAGGTGTTCCTTTTTAAAGTTCTCTACAAATTGGCTTAAAGCAACTGGATCTTCTTTTAAAAAATGATCCATTAAAGCTCTTGTTACATTAGAAAAGAGCGAAACTAGATCATATCCTTTGACTATCCTATAAACAGTCTTATTCTCCCCACTTCCAAGAATAAAATGCCAATGAAGCCATTTATCGTTTTCGTCTAAATCTTCATACGTCTGAGCTGCTTCAGGATCATCCTCCCAATCATTAGTAAGCATCCAAAAAAGTATTGTAGGTAAGACAACATACCTTGTAATATTTAAAGCAAGACGGCTCGGTCTGTCTGCGAATGTTTCAATTATTTTATACTTACCTAATATTCTAGGATTAAAAAATTCTGCAACTGCATTTAATCGCATACTTTGTATTCCACCCTTTTGAAAATCAAGAGCCACTTCTCTTGCTTCCAAAGATGCCATTGCCTGTACTTCTCTTTCGCTTAACCAAGGAAAATCCTTTCTAATACGCGGTACAGATTTTCTATAATCACCTATTCTAGTCCAAGTTTCTATATGTTCACTCGAAGCTCGTAAAAATTCCCAAGCATGACCAGGGGTTAGTTGGTTATGCCATTTTCGTTGCTTTAAAATAGCTTGAACATCTCTATTTAACAAAGTCCTATCTGCAGTTGTTATAAATGATTGTAAAGCACCCCCTTTAACAAAATCCTGATAAAGAGATGTTCTTTTCCCCGATTTACTAAACATACCTCTCATAGTAAAAAAAGCACCAATAGCTGTATCCCAAACAGGAATAAAATTATTTTTTGACCACAGACCTGCTTCTAAAGTACCACGAATGGGGTTTCTTACCATACTAAATTCTGGTTTCAAAACAGCACCTGCACGTAACCATTTCGTAGGAGATGTCCACCAAGCATTATGTAATTTTGAAACAATAGGATCTTGTAACCTTAAAGCATCTGAAAATTCTTTTCCTACTTCCCATACTTCTCTTTTACCATTTCTAAAAAAAACTATTTCGGTTTCTCCTCTACGATATCCTTCTGGATTAAAGAAATATGGATCTCTTTTTGCTTTTATATCAAGATCAAGGGCTGTTGTATGTTCATTTTTAGACAATATTTTTTCTTTGCCATAATTTTTACCTCCCTTTTTGTAAACAACATCTTTGTAAAAATTTGGATTAATTTTACGTGCTGCTTCTATTGTTGTAATAAATTCATTTAAAAGAAAATTTTGTTCTGCCATTAGTATTATCTGT
>Ga0208182_1001250_pt1 | contig 12280 bp, 29 predicted proteins | sample MalvireepMed_906_FD_184248 | JGI IMG/M metagenome (GOLD analysis project Ga0208182, IMG submission 184248) | Marine viral communities from the Global Malaspina Expedition - Malaspina viral metaG DeepMed_906 (SPAdes) (version 2) | ecosystem: Environmental > Aquatic > Marine > Oceanic | place...
AGTAATTAGATCAAAGTGGGATAATCGATTAACTTATAAAAAATGCATGGCTTGTTCTGGTAATGGATCAATCGATATTCGAACCATTGAGTGAGCTTCAAAAACAACAATACCTAACAGAATTAGGACTAGAACCAGTATTATCTTATTATAACAATGAGATTAAAAAACATAGTAGAGTTTGTTTTAAAAGCATGGAATTAAGAAAGAAGCGTGATCGTTGTTTTAAATTAATGCGTGAAGAGTATAGAGAACTTTGTTAATATCTTCTTAAAGCGTAATTTCCGTCAGGGTTTTTTTCAACTTGTTTAAACCATTTTTGCCAGTTAGGAATATCGTGAAGTCTTGTACCAACTGATTCAAAATCCATTAAAACTTCTTGCCAATCAACTCTATGAATTGAGATTTTATCAGTTATTGTATTATCATCAAGTAATTCTTCAACAAATTCTTCTAATGCTTCGCTAGCTTCATCAGCGAAATAAGCTTTAGCTGGTTTTGAGTATCTTGGAGGATTGTTTGCCATTAAATCTATTGTTGTAAGGTATAATCCCTCATCATTTGATAACCATAATGAAACATTCCAGGTTTCCCAATTTTCATAACCAGAATAACCTTCTTCAACCATTATTTTTCCTCTTTTTTGTTGTATTTAACGAAGTCGTTTAATGCCTTTCTGGTTAATTGTGTTTTACTAATATTCTGATCTTTAACTAATTGTTCCAGGACTTTAACCAGTTCTAAATCTTCTTTTGATTTTGTCTTTGGTGACCACTTGAAAGTGTGTAATTCTGGTCTTATCAAAATTCACACCAATATGAAAATATAATATATGAAAAAATATAATTATGTAATTGACTTATACTCATAAATTTTCTTTTTTCTCTTAAGTAAGTCATTAAAGTTCTAGCCCATTCACACCATTTTTTAATAACAAGTCTTTTTTTAATTATTTTATCTTGTTCCGTTAGTAAGTTTGTTAATCCTGGATAACCTTTCATTTTTCTAAATCCTCTTTCTTTATTCTTTGCCAAAACCTACTATGGATATTTATACAATTATAACAAATTCGTTTCTGTCCAGTAAAATCTTGAAACCATGCGTTTCGACTTCCAACTTTCTTTTTAAGACATTTTGAACATATTTGATAACCTCTAATTTTTGGATAATAGCCTCTCTTATCAGCACGTAATAAATTACGTTTAACTTTTTGTGTTTGCTTTTCTAATAATATTTTTCTTTTTTCTTGTGTTGCTTGTTTCATTTTTCTAAATCCCTCCATTGTTTAAGAACCTGGATAAAATGACGGATAGATTCATCTGAATATTCGTTAAATTCAGTAATAGAACGGTCTTTGTATGATCTTTTCATTTTAAATAATCCTCCATTTTTTCATGTATTGTTTAGATTTTTCAGGTTTGTTACTACGTGATCTAACTCGTAACAAGTTATTACAGCATGGGCATCTAGAATATTCTTTAAACCAGGATTGACAAACGGTACAATATCTTAATCCCAATTTGTATTTTGATATTATAGAAGGAATTTTTTTTTGTTCTAACCTTTCACATTGATTTTTGCATATCATACACCCCATTATTTTAACACCTTTTGTTTTCCTTTTTTAATATCCTGTAATTTTTTATATTTATACCAGTTATTTTTATCTAAAGGGCGTATTATTTTTTTAGTTATTGGATTGAATTTACAATCATTATATCTTAACATAGATAATGTATCTACGTTAAAATATCTAAATTGGATTTTTCTAACTAACATAAGTGCTGTTTTTCCCTGTTGAAATAATGAGTTTTGTGTATGTCTGTTTAATACATTAGGTCTTGCTAGTTTTTGTGTTAAACTATCTAATTGGGTTTCCGTACCCTGTAGCTTGTTTCTAATCCATGATAACGTAGGGTTGTTAATATGACAACCACATTTACAACTGGTTATAATCGTAGCAAGTGGTTTATCTGTCCTCTTTTTTCTCATTTTAATATCCATACCATTTAAAAAGAGAGGTAGGGGTCATAACTGACCACTCCTATTTTGTAGTTTTTCGTATATACCAGTTGGTTCACCTGCGAATATAGCTTTACAGTTGCATTGGCATATTTCATAGACTTCACTATCTTTTAATCCCATATCACGATTCATTCCCATAATTTGCTCTTTTGTCATTCTTGGATAATCAGTGGAGTAATATCCCTTAACATTATCTTCTATTATGATAACATCTTTTCTATCTCTATCATCAATAGGATTCCAGTAATAACAAAATCTATTACTTAATATCTTTTCCTTTGCTTTTGCTGACATTTTTACTCGGTTACTTCCATCAACATGAACCGATTTATTGTCTGTATTCTGTGTCATGTGATTATAGTAATACCGTACCGTATTTAAATCATTCTTAATCTTAAAACGCTGTTAGGCATACGACTTAGAAAAAAAAAGAAAAGCTATTAATCTGAAATTTCTTTCAAAATTATAGCTAGTTTACCACAATCAGATTTAGTAAGAGTTATGCCTTTTTTATCTCGGTTTTTTTCTTCGATAAAAAATACTCCTCTTGCTTTGGTCTCATCTGACCAGGCTTCATTAGTTATCTGTTTTACAACTAATGTTTTGTCTTTTTCGAGTGAAAGGGTTTTTAGATCCTTAAACTCACTTTTTGTTTCTTGTTCCATTTTTGCGAGTAGTTGACCATCTCTAAGATCATAATATGAGTTTGTATAAGGATCGTAACTCATGCCAGGACTTACTATAATGCTCAACGTATTAAACTGAAAATAATACTACTTAAATATTTATGTGAAATTTCTTAAGCTAGTAGTTCAAGTTTAATCATTAGCTCAACGGGTTAAACTTGGAATACTCTTTTTAATTAGTCATTCTTTATAATTCTGTTGAGTTTTCAATTATCATTAAAAACGTATCCTGCCTTAGAGCGAAGTAAAAAATCTCTAATACATGAGGGTAGGAACCAAGCAGAAATAGAGTACGATGATTGGCATTTACCAGGTCAAAAAGATAAAAAATCGGATTGTGGCAATTGGTTATACATGGGTTGTTTAAACAAACATGCACACCCAAATGGTGAAATTTTTTTAAAGCCTTTTCAAAAATCTTGTTTTCGTGCTGATTGTGAAAAATGCTGTTTTAAATGGCTTGGAAGATCTGCAAGTAAATCTACAAAAAGAATGAAGTTGTACGAAAAACAATCAAAAAAAATTGCCAAGCATATTATAATTTCGGTTCCTGTATGGGATTATTATAAACCAAAAAAAGAGATAGCAAAAAAAGCTTACCAGGTTTTAAAGGAAGTTAAAGCCGATTCTGGTCTAATAATTTTTCACCCTTTTAGGTATCATAAAGATAGTGATATGTGGTATTATGCTCCTCATTTTCATGTAATTGGATTTGGTTGGGTTGAAAATGTAGTTGAAATTTATAATAAATATGGATATGTGATAAAAAATTTAGGAAAAAGGCAAACTCTTTTTGGTACTATTTATTATCAATTAAGCCATTGTGGAATAAAAAAACATAATCATTCTTTGGTCTATTTTGGGGATTGTTCATATCGCAAATTGATTGTTGAAGAAGAAGAAGAAGAATCAAAGAAATGTCCATTTTGTAAAGAATATTTACAAGAATTAGAGTGTAACACTAATTATAACTTAAAACCAGATCCAAATATAATGGAGGCTTGGTATATGGCTAAAAGTTATGAATGGTTTGCAAAAAATCTTTATCAGTAGATATAAATTTTTTATAGAGTTTATCTTTTAATAAATCCGATTCTGTTAGACCATACATTTTTTTTAATTGCCTCATGCAAAAATAACAAATTGAAGTTTTACGCATAAAATCGTATGATCCTTTCATACATTTATCAGATTTAAATATAAAAATATGTGATTTACAACGCATTTTATGAAATTCTTACAACTTTTTGGTATATAAATTGTTTTCCTGATGGAAAATTGCCAAATCCCACCAGGAAAAACAGATTGCTCCCATGATTTTAGGTTATACTGCTACTTAAATTGATTGTCGGTATAATGTCGGTATAATGTCGGTAAAAACTACAAATATGTCGGTAATTAAGGAGGCTTATGCGTTATGTTATGGGTGTTAGTAAGGCGTATTATAGTTCAAAAAAGCAAAAAGGTAAGACAAGGAACAGAAAATACCTTTTTTCTTATGAATTTGATGTGGAAAGTGGCAAATTCAGAAGAATTCGGATCTCGTTATTTAAGGCAATTTACTACAAAATTACGTTTGTATTCGGATTAAAAACCAGGATAGTAAAAAATCTTTATTGCAGGGATTGTAGAAGATCTCATGATTCTTATGTAAATTTTTGGGATAAGGATTTGTCATGCCCAAATTGTTAAACCTAAATACTGTTAATCTTTTTATTACATAATGGGAAGATTAATTGGTTCAGTTGGTTTAGCTCCTGGTTCGGAGGGTACAGAATTAACCCAGAAAGGAGATCTTCATGGTTATTCAACTTCAAATACCAGGATTCCGATAGGAAGTGATAATCAAGTATTAACTGCCGATTCAGCTCAGGCATTGGGATTAAAATGGGCTACTGCTGGTGGTAGTGGGGATTTTGTTAAAATTGCTCAAACTGTTTTAGGTAGTGGGGGAACATCTTTAAAAATTGCAGATCAATCAATAGATTTAGACCCAACTAATACACCAACTTATACTCAGTTGTATGTGGTTGGTAATTTAGTTTGGTCTAATGAAAGTTTGCCTGCTGTAACAGGTACGATTAACGATGGTTCTAGTTTTATCGGTGTTACCCAAAAAATGGGATCTAGTGTAACTTCATCAGTATTTAGTAATACAAGTACAATTCCTATAGCCATGGCTTTAGCAAGAGATATGGCACCAAGTTTTTTTATGTGGATTGGTATGGGATATTCTGCAACCGATACACAATCCTTAATGTTTAATTGGCATTATACAGGGAATGATGATACTCAAGTTATGGGTGGGGGACGATTGGTTACAACTGCTTCGAGTACATTTACCGATATAGATTTACAGATAGATTCAGAATCAACGAGTTTTGATGAAGATAGTACATTAACATTATATGGTATTAAGGCATGACCCATTTAAAGAAAAAATTATTAACTGATTCAAGTGAATTATATGATATTCCTAATATTAGAAAAAAATCATTTTATGCCGAATTTGAAAATGGTCATTTGATAATATTAGATACAAAAGATCCTGAATTAATCAGTTTTGCAAAAAGTAAGGGATTAAAATAATCCATAAATACTAGAATTTTATAGAAAAGAAATGGATAAGAAAAATGGTGGAATAACCGTAGGAATATCAGGAGCAGTTGCAGTAATAATTTCTATAATATGTCAGATTTTCCATAATGGTGTAGTTCCATGAGTGAAAATAAAAAATCAAAAAAAGATGAAAGTGAAAATTTTATTGATACTTTGAAAGATTTACTTGCCGAGCCACATCAAGATGATGTGTGGAACGAAAAATTTAAGGCAACAGTTAGAAAATATTTTGATATTTAATGGCTAGTTTAGCTGGTTATAATGTAAAAGAAGAAGCTACTGAAGTTAAAAAAAATCTTTTTGAAAATAGAGATACTTTTGTAATGTTGGTTATTGCTTCTGTTGTTGGTGGAGCTATTACCAGGTTTGTAATTCCAAAATCTGTAACGGAGGGTTCTGTTTTTAGTCGTTTTAAATCCTGGTTCGGTTATGATGAAGATGATGATGAATGATGGAATATGTAGATACTGGATTATTAGGAGTAATTTTAGCAACTGTGATTTATTTGATAAAGAAAACAACTACATTATGTCATGATGTAGAAGCGTTAAAAAAAGAACAGTAATATAGTAGTTTAGTTTTTACATTTTTTCATGGAAATAGAAGCACTGTCTATAATTGGCTTAGTGGGTTTGGTTACCCTTGCCATAATCCGAACACAGTTCGGTAAAAACTAACCACTCTTTTTTTTTTAATAACTACCTAAATACCCCTCTCTTTTACTATAATTGTTAAAATGGCTAAAAAACGAAGAAGAAGATCATCAAAGAAAAGAAACGGATCTAAATCAATAAAATCTATGATTAGACAAATTGTGAATAAGGGTTCAGCACCATTGGCATTTTGGCAACAGTTGAGTGAAAAAGATTATCAGGTTTTAAATGCAGATGGAAATTATCGAGCATTAGATTATTTAGGTAAACTAAAAGTAGCTTCTAATATTCTAACTGGTTCATTAACTGGCAGGGTATTATTTAGTGATCAATACAATCCACAGCCAGGTGGTCAGCCAAGAATCAACCCAGCAGGGATTATAAATAAATGGGTTGGAATTGGCGTAGCTGGAAAACTTTATGGTAAAATAGGTAAAAGTATGAAATTACCTGAAGCAAGTATGATTGATAAAGTTGGATCTAAACTCATATTTGGAGGCGCAGTTGGTGGCTTTTTCGATCCACCAGGAAATCCAGGAGGCTATGTTTCAACTGCTAATGTCACACCGAATGTTATGGTTCAGAATAGATCTCAAACCAATAGAGCATTTGCAACAGCTCAAAGAAATAGAAGTTTTGTACCAGTAGATAGTTTTGATTATTCAACAGGGAGTGCGTTTAGATGAGTGGAGCATGGGATATTGCAACTGCCTCAAGCCTGGGGACTGGGGTTGCAAAGACTACCATTAACGGAGGAGCTAATCTCACCAAGCCAACACAAGCAGTTAATCTCGTGGAAACCGTACCGTACACAGTATCAAGTGGTGCATATACGGCTGGAGAATCCATAGCTTTAACAGCATATTTAGATTCATTTTCAGTTGATCTTTTACCAAAAAGAATGATAGTGCCACCAGTTCAGGCAGGACTAGGTACTCTTATTAACATTGTAGCACCAATTTTGGAGGCTTACGAATGTAATACTGGTTTGCAAGAGGGTGCAACTTCTCAATTTATTGTAAGTGGTCAAGCACAAGTAGCTAATACAGTAGCACCTTTGATGGGAATGGCATTACATTATTCAACTACTCCACCAAATAGACCAGAACACTTCTACCATAAACCTGATGATGAAAGTAGCTTTACAACTGCAACAACAAATGCAGGAAACGATTTCACAATCAATGACGGTATGTGGTTAGAAGATATGTACGTTTCAGTATTTGCAGGAACACCAACAGTATCACAATCGATAAGTGGTTATGGTACTTTTAGTTCTAACGATTTCGGTAATTCGTTACCACTCAAAGTACCAATGCAACCTGGCGCATGTGGTCTAGCAGGAACAATGACACCAGGTAACTTACAATTAGCAAGTTATCACAATACACATATGCCAATGAAAACATCTTGTAAGATTTCGACTAGTTTCACCAATGATATAACTCAAAGTGCAACTACTAGATTTATCATGGGTGTAGGTTATACAAAACAGGATTAGGAGTTGTTCCTAATTGTCGCAAATTCCAAGAGATTCATTTAGACCAGCTTTAATAAAACCGACTTTTAATGTTGGGGATTACGGTCACGACGTAATAATCCCACTAAATTGTATAACTGGTTCAGCTACTACTACATTAACTCCATCTACTGCAACTTTTGTTCAAGTGTTGGAAGATAGTAGAGTGCCAGTTGATGAAGTAAATCAGTTCATTACAGATAGTGATAAAATGGAGCTCGTACACGCTGGAAATGATACTGATTTTGATACTACATGGGAGTGGTTACCTGATATGTCTTTTCAAGCGTACAAGGCTAGTTTTTGTTTAGCCGTAGCCATGAAGGTTTCAGCTTATACTTCAGGGAATTTTGCGATTTCTTCAGTACAACTAACTTTAAAATCCGTTGGAGGGGGGGAAGGTGACGAAGTTATTGTTGATAAAATTATAAATCCTGGTATGGCGAATATGACAGGAGTGGCAGAACAAGTAGCAATTCTTAATGTAGATACTAAAACAAGTGCAAAAATAGCTGATAAATCTGTATCAATGCAAGTTAAAGTTAATACTACTTCTGGTTCAGGTACGTATCAATGTGGTATAGTTCCTTTATATTGTTATTTTGGAAGTGCTGTTCCTAAAACATGGACTACTTCAAGTGTTGTTGTTCATGCTCACGCTGATTTAGCTCATGCGTTCCCAATATTTAGAGATGAAGATAATATGAATATGTTAGATAGGGGTGGTATAGGATTATGATCATAGAAGAAATACCATATTTTACTGAATTTATTGTATTGGGAATTGTTTTAGGATTTGGATATGGTTTTACTAAATTATTTTTAAACCATGCAAAAGATAAATCAAAAATTAAAAGATCTGAAAGAAAAGCAAAAGAAGTTAACAGCGTAGAAGATGAATTAGATAAATATCTAAACAATATTCCTGCGATTACTCAGCATTTGGAAATAGAGTTGATGAATTTAAAGGAAAAAGGAGCAACACCAGAACAATGTAAAAGTTTAGAATCCAAATTAGATTTGGCTAAAAAAGCTCAACAATATGAAATGCCGATACGAATGTTAGGTAAACCAATACTAAAAAAAGTTCTAAATATGGTTGATAAATTCGGAGTTTGATATGGTTAGTGTAGCTGTTCCTGGAATGATAGCTAGTAGAGCTACTAAAAAAAGTGGTCAGGTTTTACAAGAACAATTTGGATATAATTTTATAGATCTTGTTACAAAACTTGCATTATTCTATGTGATTAGTTTTCTAATTGCAAAATACATGGAGGCTGTAATTTATTTTCAAGGAGGGTTATCAACTATTGCAGGGTTTTTTGGAATAAAGTTAGTGCAAGCTGATCAGCTTCCTAATCAATGGGTTAGTTTGTTTGTAGATACTGATCAGAAAACGTATTCTGCTACTCCTACTGCACCAGGTCAATTTAACCCCCCTGGTTGGGATAGACCGTATGACTATGGAACATCAGAACACCAGCAGGCAGAACCACATTTATTTTCACAAAAAGAACAACAGTTTAAATTTTGGGATCTCATAAACGCTATCGCAATTTTTTATATTTCATGGGAGGCTTACAAATATTGGAAACGTGGAGGAGAAGATTTCTTAACGTTGGGAATATTCGGTTTATTGATAGCTGTTTTATCTGTATTATCTTTTTCAAGATTTCTTAACAGATTTTCTTTAAACAGATTCCAGGAGGCTAATAAATGAGTTTTAGAAGTGGTACGGAAAAATATGGGGATTTAGCATTAGAAAAAAGGTTTGAACGACAAGAAGAAGAAAACAGACTTCTTGATACACCATTTATTACTATTAGTGGAGTTAATCACAGAAATCCAATTAAAACGCCAACTCCGTCATGGTGGGATAACCCGTTAGGTTGGAGGCAAGGTAATGAATTTACTGATGAAGAAGCTATTAGATATTTGAATATCGCTTTAAAATATTATTCAGATCAATTACAGTTCAATGAATACAAATGTGGATATTTAGGAGAAAAGTATGGAGAAAAATTTTATAACGCAGATTGGTGTGAAGCAACAAAATCTTCATCGCGTATTGTTGGTAGAATAGAAAAATTACTTGCAAACGTACAAAATCAGATTAGAATACAGTCAGGTTCTCAAATTTCAGAAACATTTGATTTTATACCACAAGTTTTCGCTGAAGAAGATCCATCTGTTAATAGTGGTTTGAATGGGAATAATCAAGAATCACAAATGATTAATTATCCACAATCTGCTAACGTAAGAATATCATTTACTAATTCTAGTATTGGTATGTTTTCTAGTTCTATTCCGATAGCTGATGTTAGTCAATTACAAATTTTGTCTAATGAATCTAATGAATGGAGATATACGTTAATTGGAAGTTCAACAAATCAACCATTAATGACTTTAAGTGGTTTAATTACTAAAATTAATAATCAGATTGCTAGTGCAATAACTCCACAACCACAACCACAACCACAACCACCAATGCAACCACCTATACAATCACCAATAGAAGAAGAACCTATAACAACTGATCATGTTGTACCACCAGAAATGCCAGTAGAAGAACCACCAATGGTAACTCCAACAGAACCAGATCAGGTAAATTGGATTCCAGAACCTTTTTTTAGTTTTATTAATAATGTGTTTAGAAAGTGAATGTTTTAGTTGGGTGTGAATTTACAGGAACAGTAAGAGATGAATTTAGGAAAAAAGGTCATAATGCTTATTCATGTGATATAATAGAATCTGAAAGTGATAATAAATTTCATATAAAAAAAGATATAAGAGATTTAGATTTCGGTAGTTATGATCTAGGAATATTTTTTCCTCCATGCACTTATCTATGTGTGAGTGGAGCTAGGTGGTTTAAGGAAAGACAGAAAGAACAAAAAGAATCTTTGGAATTTGTTAAATTTTTAATGGATTTGCCTATACCTAAAATAGCCATTGAAAACCCTATTGGTGTAATATCAACTAGGATTAGAAAACCTGACCAGATAATACAACCTTATCAATTTGGTCATGGGGAAACTAAATCTACTTGTTTATGGTTAAAAAATTTACCTAAATTAGTTCCTACTAAAATAATGAATGAAAGAAAACCAAAAATACATTTAATGCCACCTGGAAAAAACAGAAGCAAGAATAGAAGTAGAACATATCTAGGAATTGCTAAAGCTATGGCTAGTCAATGGATAACTCCCTAAATACTAGAATTTTCTAGATAAAATAATGATGTATCTGAATCATTCCAAATTGGAATTAAAAAAGATGTCAAAACCAGCTTTAGTTAGGATAGGTCATGCAATTTTAAAACGACTTCCAAAGACTACACTTGTTAATACTGTTTACAAGTTAGAACAACTAGCAAAATCAAAAGGGATTAAATCAATAGGAAAAATAGCCAGGAAAGCAGGGAGAAAAGCTAGAAAAGCAGGAAGAAAAGTTAGAAGAAAATACAAAAGAGCAAAAACAGCTAGAACCAGGAAAGGTAAAAGGTATAGATCCGTAAGACCAAGAGTTAGAGTTGGCAGGAAATATAAAAAATACACTAAAACAAGAAAATCCAAAAAGCCGAGAAGATTGGTAAAAGGAACACCAGAAGCAAAACGTTACATGGCTAAGATTCGAAGAATGAGAGCTTGAAAAACGATTCATTAAACGCTGATAATACTACAACAAAAATAAATTCTTTATGGGCTAATCAACAAAAGATAGTTCCGATACCCCCCCTATCTTCGTTAAAGTTGCATGGGAATAATTGCTCAGGTCTAAGAATTTGTCATACTTGTAGAGGGGAAAGATTTGTAGTAATTAGATCAAAGTGGGATAATCGATTAACTTATAAAAAATGCATGGCTTGTTCTGGTAATGGATCAATCGATATTCGAACCATTGAGTGAGCTTCAAAAACAACAATACCTAACAGAATTAGGTCTAGAACCAGTATTATCTTATTATAACAATGAGATCAAGAAACACAGTAGGGTTTGTTTTAAAAGCCTGGAATTAAGAAAGAAGCGTGATCGTTGTTTTAAGATAATGCGTGAAGAATACCAGGAGTTATGTTAATTTATTGTTCGCTATAAAATTTATTATCAAAATAGCCATATTCCATATAATGTATTAATGCGTCTATTAGATCTACAAACCTTTCTTTTATTTCCGTATCATTTCCAGCTCTATAATTTATATCGTAAAATATAGTTTCGATTTCATCAGCGTATTTTAAGGCTTTTCTTAAATCTGGATCTGTTCTAGCCATTATTTATCTACTTTTTGGTTGTATTTAATGAAGTCGTTTAAGGCTTTTCTGGTTAATTGTGTTTTAGTAATATTCTGATCTTTAACTAATTGTTCCAGGACTTTGAATAATTCTAAATCTTCTTTTGATTTTGTCTTTGGTGACCACTTGAAAGTGTGTAATTCTGGTCTAATCATTTTTCAAAGTCCTCTTTCACTATATGCGACCAGATAACCAGGCATTTATTTTGGCATTTTTCACATTTAGATACATGAATTTTAAACACATTCCAGTTTAATCTAATAGTTGAATCATTTGTTAAAGTGTTGGGTTTGATATCAAAATGGCTTGATTCGTATATTTTTCCTTTCATTTTTCTAAATCCCTCCAATCCTCTATTATTCCAATATCCTCAAAGTCTTTTGGTATTTTTAACAAGGTTTTAGAAAACTTTGGATAAGCTTCTGGATCAATCTCATGTACTAAAATTATTCTTTGGTTGTAAAAGTCGTAAATTATACCTTTATCT
>Ga0208182_1001261_pt1 | contig 12199 bp, 8 predicted proteins | sample MalvireepMed_906_FD_184248 | JGI IMG/M metagenome (GOLD analysis project Ga0208182, IMG submission 184248) | Marine viral communities from the Global Malaspina Expedition - Malaspina viral metaG DeepMed_906 (SPAdes) (version 2) | ecosystem: Environmental > Aquatic > Marine > Oceanic | place...
GGGCGTACCGCGCGCTTCGCGCACTTTCTCGAGATAGGCCTTTTGCGGCATCGCCTGCGCGCCGAGCGATGCGAGATGATCGGTCATGAATTGGCAGTCGAGCACGCGGTATCCGGCGCTTTTCATGCAGGCGACCAGCCAGGCGAGCGCCACCTTGCTGGCATCGGGCACGCGGCTGAACATGCTTTCCCCGCAGAACACCCGGTCGAAGGCGACCCCGTAGAGCCCGCCGACGAGGCGCCAGCGCTCTTCGCCGTCTCCACCGTCGTCGGCCTGCCAGCATTCGAAGCTGTGCGCATGGCCCGCATGGTGCAAAGCGAGGTAGCTCGCTTCGATCCGGTGGCTGATCCAGCTTTCGGCAAAGGCTTCGCGCGGCTCGGCGCAGGCGGCGATAGTGGCGGCGAAATCGGCATCGCAGGTCACGCGGAAGCGGTCCTGCCGGATCGTCTTGCGCAGGCTCTTCGACACTCGGAAATCCTCGAGCGGGAAAACCGCCCGCTCGCGCGGTTCCACCCAGTACACTTCGGGATCGTCGCGATGGTCCGCCATCGGAAACACGCCCGCGCGATATGCAGTCAGCAGCAATTCGGACGGAATTATCGTGGTGGGGGCCGGGGATCCGTGCATCGACCCTGCTCTAGCACTGCAACGGCTTCATAACCCAGCGGAAAGGGCGAGCCCCAAGGACACGCTTGCCAAGCCCCGCCCCGCCGGGTAGGGGGCGCGACCGGCTGCAGGGGTGTAGCTCAGCTGGTAGAGCATCGGTCTCCAAAACCGAGGGCCACGGGTTCGAATCCTGTCACCCCTGCCATTTCTTCGAGATGGACCAAGCATCTGAAAAGATTCAGGTCTCCCTGCGAATCAAAGCCGCGTGCTACCATGCCGTGGCACCTCGTCGCGGTCTTGATACGGGCACCATGAATCGAGATGATTCTCAGTGCAACCTTCTTGGTTTTCAAATTGGGTTTTCACACAACCTTAGCCACAAATTTCGTTTGCTGACGTTCGGCTCTGCGCGGTTGTAGAGCGGTGACTGATGCTACTTTCGCGCCCGCTTTGTTGGGATTGCTCGAAGCGCGATAGCGGCTGAGTGTTCGAGAGGGGATGTCCGGATTTTATGAACTGGACTTGCACTGAGATAGGATCGACGGGAATTGGGCCGGAAGCGGACCGTCCGCTCTTGGCTTTACCTTCGGCAATATCGACATCCACGGGGCCATAAGTCGGTGCGAGACGTTGTCATAATATGACCATGCACCATACGCGCACGGGGCGCGGAAAACCCCTTCTCCTTGTCCACGGACTGGGGGCAACCTGCAGTTCGTGGGACACGATCTCGCCTGCGCTTTCTCGAGACAGGGAGATAATCGCCCTCGACCTGCCCGGACACGGAAAGACACCAGAAGAGGCCGATAGCGGCACGTTCGAAGGACTTGCGCGCAGTTTGGACGACTGGCTCGAAGCGGAAAACCTGACAGGTATCGATATGGTTGGCAGCTCGCTGGGTGGTCGCCTGGTGCTCGAGATGGCGCGGCGCGGCCAAACGGGCGCGGTGGTGGCACTCGATCCGGGCGGCTTCTGGCAGGGGTGGGAGCGCACCTTCTTCAAAGCCACCATAACGCCATCAATTGCTCTGGTTCGCGCGCTGCGACCGGCGCTTTCTGCCATCACCGGAAATGTCGCAGGCCGCACCGCGCTCATGGCCCAGCTCTCCGCAAGGCCTTGGGCGCTCGATCCGGCATTCGTCGCGAGTGAACTGAAGTCATTGGCTGATACGCGCACCGTTAATTCGCTTGTGAAAGATCTCGCCAACGGGCCGATGCAGGAGGGCCCTGCAAAAACGGCTGCGCCCATCGTCATCGGCTGGGGACGAAAGGATCGACTGTGTCTACCGCAGCAGGCGGATCGGGCGATGAAAGCCTTCCCAGAAGCGACGCTGCACTGGTTCGAGCGTAGCGGACACTTTCCGATGTGGGATCAGCCAAGGGAGACCGTTCGCGTGATACTGGCTGCAACGAGCAGCTCGAAACCGAAATAATATTGCAATTGGGTGGCTAACAAAGCGCGGGCCAATGCAGGGACTGGCGCCGTTTTAAGGTCCTTTATAATCGGACATTCGCGGTGCTCATTACCGGAGCAAAGCTGCCGGTTCGCTTTTAGGCATCCGCAGGGAAAGCCTGAACGTCCGGAATTGGGGCGCGAAGCCGACTTTCGCGTGCGCCCCACTTTCCATTCGACTTCGGCGGCAAATGAAGCATTGGTGTGATCAATGGATCGCGGCCGCATCGACCGGCTGCAGCCCCGGCGACGTTGTTCGGTCGGGGCGATAGGCGGTGGGAGCGGCATGGCCCATGACGAAACAGGCGACACCCAAGCCGACAGTCAGCACTACAACGGCGGCGGCCGAAAGAACTCCGGTTGAGCCCCGCGAAACGAAGATCGGTAAGGCCATCGCGCTGTTCGAGCGCAAGGAAGGCGCCACGCTCGATGAGATGATAGGGGCCAGCCGCAGTAGCGACACCCTCAACCTTCGCAATCACGATCTGCGGTTGAGTCATGATTTGCTGCATAGCGCAGTGATCCGCGCGAAGTCGTGCTCTAGAGGCCTTGGATCGGTATTGGCGACAAATGCGTGAAGGTCGTGCCCTGCTTTGAAGATGCGACCACCGGCGCCGACAAGGACAATGATCTCGATCGCCTAGTCAGCCGCCAGCGCATCGAGACGTGTCCGCATGACCCCGACCAGTTCGGACAAAAGCGAGTTGCCAGCCTGCGACCGGGTGAGAATGAGTTCGGCATCTCCCGCTTCGCTTGTACCCGAAGCAGGCGGCCAGCCTCGAGGAAACCGCTACCTCGGTTAGCTCTACGGTGGTCCTAACCCGCCAGTCGGCCGACAACGCATCGGCCGCCAAGAACGCAATCGCCCAGACCCAGGCCCGGGTCACCGAAGGCGCATGCGTGGTCGGCAAGGCGGTTGCAGCGATGGGAGCAATCAAGAAGTCGGCCGCGGAAATGACCGAAATCATTGATGTGATGGACGGGATAGCCTTTCAGACCAACCTGCTCGCTCTGAATGCGGGCGTCGAGGCCGCGCGCTCGGGCGAGGCGGGCAAGGGTTTTGCCGTGGTCGCCAGCGAAGTCCGCGTCCTCGCGGAGCGGTCAGCCGAAGCCGCGGGCAACATCAAGGCCCTGATAGACAAGTCGACCGGTCACGTGGGCGAGGGCGTAAACCTCGTGGGAGAAACCGGGGGATTGTTGGACGAAATCGTTACGCAGATTGGTTCGGTCACCGCGCAAGTGAACGACATCGCCGAGACCACTGCCGAGCAGGCAGGCCATCTCGAGCAGGTGAATCTGGAAATCGGCGCCATCGACGGCATGACGCAGCAGAATGCCGCTATGGTGGAGGAGGCGACGGCGGGCACTCGAAACCTGTCGAGCGAGGCAGAGCGCCTTATCGAGCGGGTAGCCCAGTTCCAAGTCGGCGCAGGAGGCCATCCGGCTCTCGCCGACATGCCTGCGGTTCCACCGCGCGAACGCTTGCCCGCCTTCGAAAAGGCAGCCTAGCTCGAAGCCGTAACGCCGTCGCCCGAAGCCGTGACGCCGTCGCCCGAAGCCTTTGTGATCACTGGCAATCTTGCCCCCCAGGCCGGAACTGGTTTGCGCGCAGGATCCGGACGATTAGAACGGGTTCTAGTTGTAGCGGTCATCCCTCCTGGCGCCTTTGCCCCGGACGCTCGCAAGCTTACCGAATGCCCCCAACGCGCATGAAGAAAACTGCCGTAACTGCGGCATTTGTCATCGCGGGAGGGCGTCCGTAGTCTTTTGCAATCAATTCGATTCTGGCGAGGCTTCCATAGGTGAGTGAAGAAGCTGCGCAAAATCGTCGATAGCAGGGTCGTCATTGCGCGTGTGCAAGGCCATCGCGACGCCGTCCCAGCGAGCTTTGGCCAAAAAAATCAGTTGCGAAGACAATGATCGGCGCTGGCCTAGCGTAGTCCCCGGCGGACTTCGGCGCACTGACGTGTGTCTACTTGAATGAGCTTCCTCCGCTTTCGGGCGGCGCTTATCAACGGCTGAGCGTCCGACTTTAGGGCGGGAAGCGGACTGAGGACCGACCTTTCTGGTCGATGATGTCATTTTCCCACCAGGAAAAATCGGACGCCGAACTAACCTTCCGATCATGCTGTAACGCTGCGGCTCCCGCTGAAATGACTAGGTAGTTGGAGCGCTTTTCAGAATCAGCGGGCAAAACCTAAAAACAGTTTTTCGAAACAGAAGGAGGTGACTCTCTGAAGAGAGTGGAGAAAGGCACGCGATTCCCGCGGCAAAAGGATTAATCCGAATGAATAATATCGAACAACAGCAACGCCTAGCTAACTTCTTAGCGGTCTTAGCCCATCTACTTACCGGCAAGTCCGGGCGCTTCAACGAGTTTCGAGAATGTGCAGACATGATGCTTAGCGGCGCACGGCCTAGCTATGATAATCTCGCGCATTTCTCGTGCCAGACGGCTTCACGATGGGAGCATACAGGTTCGATAACGCGCTAAATCTGCGCCACCGTCAGAACGCTCCGAAACGAACGTTCGAAGCGGCGCGTGAAGATGTGGTCGAAGCTTATGAGCGCCTCAGCTCAATTCAAGCCGAACAGTGGGAAAGGGGAGATGTCTTCGATCTCCCGGTTCTCGCAAAGGCTGCATAGCTGATCGAGCCTCGCTGGATCGTCACACGACGATTAGCATCGGTAACACCCACCCGCCTGCGCCAACATGACCTTCTGCCGATTGGTCAAAGGTGAGTGAACGAGTGGGGGGAGCGGCTTCCAAGCCGTTCCCCGTGCGCGCCTGCGCGCGATCCCGACCTGTGGCTGGTATATCGAAAGAAGTAGGTAGAGGGGAAAAGCGGGAGCCGGCTCCGGGCCCCTAGCCGGCCTAAAGGGGGACGCGACAAAAACTCATCGCGTCCCCCAGGGCGCCTGAAGGCGCCTACGGCATCCGCTAGGGCGGATGCCCCCGACAAGTCCGTTGTCGGGTTTTTCCATTCTCCTCTGCGGATCTTGTTTCAATCAGCGGATTGAGAAGTCCTTTTTGTTGTTTGAATTTCATTTGGAATCTCCTGATGCGGCGCCAGCATCGCGACCAAAAAGGTGGCGGTCTTGATGCCGCCCGCGGTCGAAGCCGCGTCTGCGCCGATAAACATCGGCAGCATCATGACGAGCGCCGCTTCATCGGACAGCGCGCCGAAATCGATCGTCGAAGAAGCCGCCGTATGCGCGATGATCGACTGGAAACCGACCGTAACGATCCGCTCGCTCCAAGGAGCCTCGCCGATCGTTGCCGCATACTCCATTGGACAAGGCCGAGCAGCAGCGCGCCGCCCACGACCACGACCACGACCACGATGGCGATGACCGCTCGGACAAACAGGGAACCAAGCGATTTCGGGCCCTTAAACGCTATCTCGCGAAGCACCCTGCGCAAGAATAGCGTGTCGCCAGGCTCGGGGTTAGGGTTATAGGAATTGCCGAACCGGCTGCTTCGATCGAAACGGCCGGGCGCGAAAAGGGGTAAACCATTGAAGAAAATCGTCACGCTGTGCGCCATGGTCCTGGCCGTGCCCGCTGCTGCGCAGGGGATCGAGCAGACCAAGGGCTCGTTCGAGGACAAGTTCCGGCAGCTCGACGAAGTGCTGCCGACGGCGAATGTCTATCGCAATGCGTCGGGCGCGCCGGGGCACCAGTATTGGCAGCAGGAAGCCGATTATACGATCGAAACAACGCTCGACGAGGATCGCCGCCGGTCGAGTTCGCGCGCCACGATCCGCTATACGAACAATTCGCCCGATACGCTGCCCTGGCTGTGGATGCAGCTCGACCAGAACATCTTCCGCACCGATTCCATGTCCGAACTGACCGACGACTTCGGCGGGGCGGGGCGGCGCGGTCCGGCGGTCAGCAATGCCAGCGGCAGCCAGCCCGCGCGCCTGTCGCTGGAGGAATTGCGCCGTCAGCAGACCATGGCGGACAATGAATTCGGCTACGACATCCGATCTCTGCGGCTGGTCGGCGGCGGCGAACTGAAGCGCACCATTGTCGGCACGCTGATGCGGATCGATCTGCCGGTCGCGCTCGCGCCGGGGCAGAGCGTCGAGTTCGTGATCGAATGGGATTTCAACATCGTCGAGGAAAACGCGGTCTATGCGCGATCTGGTTACGAACATTTCCCCGACGATCCGCGCCCTGGCGGCAACGACATCTTCCTGATGGCCCAGTGGTTTCCGCGAATGGTCGCCTATTCGGACTATGAAGGCTGGCATAATAAGGAGTTTCTGGGGCGGGGGGAGTTCACGCTGGAATTCGGCGATTACGATGTCGCGATCACCGTGCCGGACGATCACATCGTGTCGTCCACCGGCGTGTTGCAGAACCCGACGCAAGTCCTGACAGCGCAGCAGATCCAGCGTCTGGAGCGGGCGCGCACCGCCGACGCGCCCGTCTTCATCGTGACCCCGCAGGAGGCGGAGGCCAACGAGCGTAGCGGCGCATCGGGCACGAAGACCTGGCGCTATTCCGCACAGAACGTGCGCGATTTCGCCTGGGCGTCGAGCCGCAAGTTCGCCTGGGACGCGCAGGGCCACAACCAGCCGGGTGCCCAGAACGAGACCGTGATGGCGATGTCCTTCTACCCCAAGGAAGGCGGCGAGCTGTGGCAGAAATATTCGACCGCCGCCGTGGTCCACACGATGGAGGTCTATTCGCGCTTCAGCTTCGACTATCCCTATCCCACCGCGCAGAGCGTCAACGGGCCGGTGGGCGGGATGGAATACCCGATGATTACCTTCAACGGGCCGCGCACCAATCTTAACGAGGATGGGACGCGCACCTATTCGCTGTCGGAAAAGATGTTCCTGCTGGGCGTCGTGATCCACGAAATCGGGCACATCTATTTCCCGATGACGGTCAATTCGGACGAGCGGCAGTGGACCTGGATGGACGAGGGGATCAATTCCTTCCTCGATTCCATCGCTGGCTATGAATTCGATCCGACTTTGCCGTGGAGCGGCGGGATTCCGCGCGACGTGATCTCCTACATGATCTCGGACAATCAGGTTCCGATTATGACCCATTCGGATTCGGTGCTGAATATCGGCCCCAACGCCTATACCAAGCCGTCCGCCGCTTATCACATCCTGCGCGACACAGTGATCGGGCGCGAACGGTTCGATTTCGCGCTCAAGGAATATGCGCGCCGCTGGAAGTTCAAGCGACCCACGCCGGCCGATTTCTTCCGCACGATCGAGGAGGCTTCCGGCACCGATCTCGACTGGTTCTGGCGCGGCTGGTTCTACACCACCGATCACGTCGATATCGCGCTCGATTCCATCTATAAATTGCGCATCGATACCGAGAATCCGGATATCGACCTGCGCCGCCGCCGCGATGAGCTGGCGAACGAGCCCAAGCGCATCGGCGTCAAGCTGAACGAGGAGCAGGACCTGCCGATCTGGGTGCTGGAGAATCCCGGCATCCGCGATTTCTACGACGAGAACGACCAGTTCACCGTCACGCCCAAGGACCGGAAGGATTACCGCAGCTTCCTCGACAGCCTGGAGCCGTGGGAACGCGCCACCTTCGATCGCGCGATCAGGGAGGATCGCAATTATTACGTCCTCAACTTCTCGAACAAGGGCGGGCTGGTGATGCCGATCATTCTCGGCCTGACCTTCAGCGACGGCAGCACGGAACGGATGAACATCCCTGCGGAAATCTGGCGCCGCGACTCCCGCTCCGTCACCAAGCTGCTGCACTTCCCCAAGGGCAAGGAACTGGCCGAAGTGGTCGTCGATCCGAATTGGGAGACGGCGGATGCGGATATCGAGAACAATTACTATCCGCGTCGCATCATCCCGAGCCGGATCGAAGCGTTCAAATCCGAAGGCTCCAGCTCGCGTCAAGGCCGCGATCTGATGCGGGAAGCGAGTGAATGATCCGCTCGTTTTTCGGCCGAGTGCTGTTGGCGCTGGCGATGCTTTTCGCCGCTGTGCCCGCCGCTGCGCATCAGCAGAAGCTCGCGATCTCGACCGTCTCGATCAATCCGCGCACCGATCGGGTCGAGATCGTGCATCAGGTGCCGCTGCACGATGCCGAACACGCGCTTCGCCATGGCGGCGTCCATTCCCCCGATATCGTCGGCCGCCCGGAAAGCCGCCGTGCTTTTGCGGATTACGTCGCGGACCGGTTCCGGGTGCGCGTGGGCGATCGCTTGGCCGAATTATCCTTCGTGGGTAGCGAGGTGAAGGGGGGAAGCCTCTGGGTTTATCAGGAGATGCCGTTGCCGCCGTCGTCTTCAGACGTCGCTATCAATTCGCAGATCCTGACCGACGTTTGGGCGCGGCAGGAAAACCGCGTCAATCTGGGCGGTGGAACCGACGTCGAAACGCTGATCTTTCGCGCCGGAGATGGGTTCAAGCGGGGCGAACTGCGGCGCTGAACCGGGTTTTGCGACCCCGCCGATTCAATCCGGAAAAGACGGAACCGTAGGGCCGTTCGAAGGCCCTACGGTCTGCCGCTTGTCAGAAATCCACCCCCACGCGTGCATAGAGGAAGCGTCCGTTGAAACCGGATGGCGAGAACGAGCTGTAAGGCAGGAAGGAGCCGGTCAGGCCGTAATTCGGCGTACCCGGACCGCCCGGCTGGCCGAAGAGCACCCGGTCGGGATAGCTGTCGAACACATTGTTCGCGCCGATCGCCAGCTCCAGCCGCTCGATCGGCCGCGCTCGGACTTCGACATCCGCCACCCACTGGCCGGATAGCGTCTGGTCGGTCGCTTCGGTCGATCCCGGGATCAGTACCTCGCCGAAACGGTTGGCGCGTGCGGTCAAGCCGAAGACATCGTAATCCCAGTCGAGCCCGAGATTGAGTTTCGTGCGCGGTTGCCCTCGCGTCAGGCGCAGCGATTCCTGCCGTCCGAACAGAGTGAGGCCGGGCAGGCTCGGAAGAATGGCGGTGTCGCGGATTTCGGTCTTGTTGTCGCTGTACCCGGCGGTCAGCGAGAAATCACCCGCACCGAAATCGGGAACGCGATAAGTGCCGACGATTTCGAACCCCTTCGTCCGCGTGTCGATTCCGTTGATGAAGAACCGGGCCGAGGTGATGTTGTTGAAGCCCGCCCCGCGCAGCAGCGATACCACCGCCGCACCTTGCAGGTTTTCGGTGATGACGATGCGATCGTCGATATCGATACGGTAATAATCGGCAGTGATGTTAAGGCCGGGGATCATCGAGAAGGTGATGCCCACGGACAGATTGGTCGATTCCTCCGGTTCGAGCGGCTGCGATCCGAGAGCGAGCGCCACCGGGCTCGATACAGGGAAGGTGCCGATCTCCACCAGATTGCCATTGACGTTGTTGGTGCTGGTGGTGGCGTAGAATTGCTGATGGAGCGACGGAGCCTTGAAGCCGGTGGATGCACTGCCGCGCAGGGCCAGGCCGTCGACGGGTTCGACGCGGGCCGCGATCTTGCCGTTGAGCGTGTCGCCGAAATCGGAGAAATCCTCGTAGCGACCCGCGAGTTGCAGGGTCAGGACATCGAAGAAGGTGCTTTCCAGTTCGGCATAGAGCGCCTTGGAATCGCGGCTGGCATCCACCTCGTTCGCCGGACGGAAGCCCGGGAAGACCTGCGCTCCGGCAGGCGCGTTGAAGGGCGCGGCGGCGAAGGGGCCGGCCTGATAGCTCTGCGGATCGCCCGCATCGATCTGGAAGCGCTCGTCGCGATATTCCGCCCCGAAGGCGACCGACAGGCCATCGCCGAAACCGAGATCGAACAGACGTTGCAGATCGAGATTGAAGGTCGTCTGCCCGAAGGTCAGCTCGCCTGCGTCGAAGCGGCGGGCGCTGGCATTGCCGAACGAGGTGTTGAAACTGTTCTCGACGAAGAAATGGAACGAGTTTTCGCCGTGGACGCTGGAAAAGTCATAGCTGAACCCGCCCAATTCGCCGCGCACGCCGCCAGCAAAGGCGAAGTCGGTGATTTCGGAGACGATCAGCGGCAGGAACCCTTCGGAATAGAAGGGTACGAAGCTGGTTGTCGAAGCGGAGAAATTGCGGTTTCGGGAGTCGGTGGCGCGGCGGTAGAACCCGGCGCTTTCCGCATCGCGCTTGCCGAAGCTGGCGAAGGTATAGACTTCCGCTGCAGAGGACAGGTCGTATCCGCCGTTCAAAAACAGGGAGAAGTCGCTGATCGCCGCATCGCCGTAGCGGTGGGTGTAGCGATCGAAGGTCAGCTCGCGCGGATCGGCGTTTCCGGCCACACTGGGGAATTGCTGCCTCGGATCGGCGGCGGCGCGATTGGTGGGATTGCGATCCTGGAATTGCCCGGTGAGATTCAGATAACCGTCCGGCCCCATCGGCAGGCCGACATTCGCCGCCAGCGTCAACGTGCCCCCATCGCGGCGCGAGCGATCTTCTCCGGTATTGGTCAGCTGATAGACGCCGCCAGCACCTGCGGTCGGATCGAGCACCGGCTGGTTGGCCCCGTTCACGACCGGACCGCCTTGTTGCAGCACGCCGTCCATATCGGTGCGATACTGGCCATACGTGATCTGCGCGCGCCCGCCCTCGGCACGCCGCAGCCTTACATTGATGACCCCCGCGATCGCGTCGGATCCGTATTGGGAGGATGCGCCATCGCGCAGGACTTCGATCCGCTCGATCGCCAGCGGCGGGATGGTGTTGAGATCGACCGCTGCGCTGCCGCGTCCGACCGACCCGTTCAGATTGAGCAGGGCGGAAGTGTGACGACGCTTGCCGTTGACGAGCACCAGCGTCTGGTCGGGCGCCAAGCCCCGCAAGGTTGCCGGGCGCAGCGCATCCGTACCGTCGGTAATCGAGGGCTGGGGAAGTTGAAGCTGGGCACCAGCTGATTGAGGACCTTGTTGACCTCGGTGTAGCCGGAATTGTTCAGTGCGTCCCCGCCGATGACGTCGATCGGAACCGGACTGTCCGCTGCGGAGCGATCCGTCCGGCGGGTTCCGATGACGACGATCTGTTCCTGCGGGGGCTCCGCTTCTTCGATCGAAACATCGGTTTCGTCCGTCGTTTGCTGAGCCAGCGCGGGCGATGCGAAAAGAGCTAAAGTGGCAGACGAGGCAAGCAGCGCGATACGAGACATTCCGGGCCCTCCTTGAAGCACGGATCTTGTACCACTACGCAATATTGCAACAAGATTGTAACGGCTGGCTTTTCACTAATTTGCAATATGTCTTCAGAAAGACACAAAGCTATTTATAGACCGTCTAAATCATTGATTTCTTACCCTCCGATTCTTGAAGCGGGGGCGAGAAAGCCAGTTTCGGAAAATATCTGATGTGGGCGGTAGGAGGAGCGAGCGCCGCGAATCCGGCAAGGAGGCGTCCCGCATCCGCGCTTGCGCAATTCCGGCACCAAAGCGTCGTCGATCTGCGTGTAGTAGACGAGTGCCGTGCCCGACAGGCCGGATATGAAGACGAGACCGCCCAGTAAAAGTCCGAGCCAGAAATACAGGCGCCGCATGGCGACGCGCCAAATTTTCGGCGCTTTCGACGCGAGCGCGGCGTCAACCGGCACGCAACTGCCCCGGAGCCTTAGGGTGGCCACGGATAACGTTATAAAATATCATTGACTTCAAAGTCTTCGCGGGTATGGGCGTCGCTCGATTGAGACATTGTCTCATCAAGTTTCCCCATGCCCGTGAGTTTCCCGATGACTACCCGTATTCTTGCCACCTCCGCGCTCTCGTCGCTCGGCCTTTTCTGCCTGCCGACACTCGCAATGGCTCAGTCCGCGACAGTCGATGGCCCACCGATCGTGGCGGCGGAGCAAGCCGATGCTCCCATCGTCGTCACCGGTGTGCGGCAGGCCTATCGCGGTGATTTCGCGCTTTCCGAAATTCCGCAATCCATCGATGTCATCGATGCCGCGACGATCGAGGAAAACAGCATCATCCGGCTGAACGATGCGCTCGACCTCAACGCGTCGGTCGCGCGCCAGAACACGCTTGGCGGCTTGTGGGATTCCTTCGCCATTCGCGGCTTCTCGGGCGACGAGAACATTCCGACCGGCTATCTCGTCAACGGATTCAATGGCGGGCGTGGTTTCGGAGGGGAGCGCGACACGGCGGGGATCGAGCGGATCGAGGTGCTGAAGGGCCCCGCCGCCGCGC
>Ga0208182_1001265_pt1 | contig 12175 bp, 10 predicted proteins | sample MalvireepMed_906_FD_184248 | JGI IMG/M metagenome (GOLD analysis project Ga0208182, IMG submission 184248) | Marine viral communities from the Global Malaspina Expedition - Malaspina viral metaG DeepMed_906 (SPAdes) (version 2) | ecosystem: Environmental > Aquatic > Marine > Oceanic | place...
CAAGCTACCCGGCGCGGCCTCGACGACCTCTACGGCCAGCCCGAGCAGCGCGGCGCGCTGGCGCAGCATCTGCGGGTCACCCACCGCCACCGTGTTGGCTAATTGCCCACGAGCGGCCAGCATCAGCGCAAGCTCTGGCCCGATGCCCGCAGGCTCACCGGTGGTCAACAGCAGCGGCCGCGTCATTAGAGACGAATATCCACGAAGGCCTGTTCACGGATTTCACGCTGCCAGGTTTGCAGCTCTTCGTTGGCACGACGCTGGAAAATCGCTTGGCGCACCTGCTCACGACGGCTCTCTTCGGTCACGTCCTGACGGCGACGCTCCAGCACTTCGATGACGTGATAGCCGAACTGCGAGCGCACAGGCTCGGAGAGCTGGTTCGGGCTGAGAGACGTCATGGCTTCTTCGAACGCAGGGACCGTTTGGCCAGGGCGCACCCAGCCCAGGTCGCCGCCGTTCATGGCGCTACCACGATCGTCGCTGTACTCACGGGCCACCGACGCGAAGTCTGCGCCCTGCTGTAAACGCTGGCGAGCCTCTTCTGCGCGGGCGCGGGCTTGGTTCTCGTTACGCGTAGGCGTCAGTTCCACCAGGATATGGCGGGCACGGGTCTCTTCGATAAAGGCTTGCCCCTGCTGCTGGCTTGGCTGCTGGCTCAAGAAACGCTCCACATCGCGATCGGAGACCGTGACGCGCTGACTGATCTGGCGCTGCTGTACTTGACGCATCAACATTTCACGGCGTACGTCTTCGCGCACGTCGGCCAGAGTAATGCCGTCGGCTTCTACCGCATCGGCAAACTGATCCAGCGTCATGTTGTTGGATTCGGCAATGCTGCGTAGCTGGCGGTTGAGTTCGGTGTCATCCACACTCAGATTGGCTCGGCGGGCCATTTGCAGCTGGATTTCATCCATGACCATACGCTCCAACACTTGCTGGGCCAGCTGGTTACGCGGCGGCAAATTGCCGCCCTGAGCCGCTGCTTGCTGCTCCACCTGGGCAATGCGGTCATCCAACTCGCTGCGCATGATGACGCCATCATTGACGACCGCGACGACGCTATCCAACTGCTGACGCTGGGCCGACTCGAAATTTTGCGCATGCACGGTCAGCGGAACCAGCGCCGCACCCGTGCTCAGGCAGAGCACCATCAGGCTGCCTGCGGACAGCTGGGTGGCTCGTTTCTTCAGCGCGCAGCTCAGCAAGGTCTTTCTGATCATCATAAAAAGTCTCTTTCAGTCGCTATTTTAAAGTGGTCGTTCATAAGGGCGTGGGACGGTAGCCAGGAATCGCCTGCTCAAAGTAGCCGTCGGCCTCTTGACCCACGCCACCTAGACCACGAAACACAAAGCGCAAAAATAGCCCGCGGTCGTTGAAGTCATCGCCAACCCGCGCCGTATCGTTATCGTCGATCCATTCACGCCATACCAGCTGTACGCCATAGCAGCAGTCGTTCCACTGCAGGCCCGCGAGCTGTTCCAGGGGACGGTTGTTGGTTTGATCGTGCAGGTAGCGGCCAATCAAATCAATCCTTGGGTTCGCTTTCCACGCCAGCGAAAGATCCCACTCTTCGCGACTGTAGTCACGGAAGCCATAGTCGCCGGGTATCACGCTCGGATCGAACCCTTCGATCTCCCAACGGTAGCCAAGGTTCACTACGTGCCCTTCCGGGTGGCGATAGCGTACATCCACACTGGAGCGCTCGGTCTGTTCACGCTCGTCATCGTAGAGCCATTCGTAGCCGGTACTCCAGCGATCCGATATTTGCCAATCCAGGCGAGTGACCAGCGGAGAGCGGTCACGGGTGGCCTGATAGCGGCTTTCCGGATTCACGGAAGGGTCTTCGCTGGGGCGCGGCGGCAGCGTGTCCGGGTCGCCTTCGCTATCGATGCGCCGCTCGGAGAAGTAGTAGCTTTGACCGACGCCGAAGGTGAGTCGGTCCCGACCAGCGCTATCTTCGATCAAGCGTGACTGTACGCCCAACGAGACGCGATTCAGATCACCGACCCGGTCAGCCCCCGAGAAGCGGTGCGGGGACCAGAGCTGATCCCAGGAGAATACCCGTTCACGGCTATCGAAGTACGGCAGCTGGGTCTGGTCGGTACGCGGCACGTAGGCATAGTTAACGCGGGGTTCAAGCGTCTGGCGATAACCGCGCCCGCCTAGCTCAAGCTCACGCTCAAATACCAGGCCGCTGTCGATGGAAGTGATCGCCACGCTGCGCGTCGGTGAGGTCGTGCGATCGGTCACGCGGTCGCCATAATCCAATTCGTACGCGGTGTGCCAAAGCTCGGTGCGTGGCTCGATATAGCCCCAGGGCTGCTCATAGCGCCAGCCCACCGCAGGCGTCAGGTGAAGGCGCGAACCGATGGCCGCCTCGCGCTCCGGAACTCGCCGCTCATCCACGTCGCGCCAGAAGTAGGTCGCGTTCGAGCGCCACTGGGTATACAGGCCGTTGTCTAGCTGCCAGTTGGCATTGGCGGTCAAACTCGGCAGGCGGTAGAACGGACGGTCGGTATCGCTGAGCGGGTCTTCCAAACGTTGGAAGCCCTGGGCGCGGGCGTCTAACTGCCAGCGCTCGCCGCGATAATCGACCTGGGCAAGGCGCTCCATACTGACGCGGTCGCTGTTGCCGAACTCGCCGCCAAAGTCGTCGAAATAGCGCCCGTCGCTGGCGGCGCCGTAACGGAGCCGGTAATCACTGCGGGGCGTTAACGTGCCCGCGTGCTGGGCATCAATGTACCAGCGGTCGTCGCCTTCAAAGCGGTTGTCACCTCTATTGGTGCCGCCGTCGCTATCGAGATAACCGCCCTCGACCAAGCCTTGGCTCTCTTCCAGCAGGTAGCGGTACTCGCCGTTGAGCAGCAGTCCTCGGTCAGACATCCAGCGCGGGGTAATGGTGGCATCCTGGTTCGGTGCAATGTTCCAGTAGAAAGGCTGGGTATAATCAAAGCCATCGCTTGAGAAGCTCACTGACGGCGAGAGCAGCCCGGTATGGCGGCGGTCATCAATGGGGAAGCGCAGCCACGGCCAGTAAAATACCGGCACATCTTTAACTTCCAGGCGCGCATGGCGGGCAGTGCCAAACCCCGAGGCTTGATCGAGGCGAATATCACTACCTACCAACTGCCAGCTATTGGCGCCGGGGTCACAGGTGGTAAACGTGGCCTCCTGAAGGCGGTACTGATTTTCGCCGGTCTGCTCTAGCTGGCTGGCCTGGCCGCGCAGGTGCTGGTCGTAGAGCACATAGTGGCTGTTACGCAGCGAGGCGCGGTCTTCGTTCAGCATGAGGGTGGCTTGCTCGCCACGCACCAGGGCTTGTCCATCGCGGATAGCCAGGTTGCCCTCAGCATCCACCTGCTGACGGTCTGCGGGTAGAAAGACGCGCTCTGCCTGCAGTTCGGTATCGCCCCGGCGTAGTACCACGTCGCCACGCAGCAGGGCTTCACCGTCTGCGGCGTAATCCACTTCCCGGGTTTCTACCGAGAGCGTTTCCGGGTTCTCTTCCGCTGGCAAGCGGTAGGCGGGCATCACATAGCGCCCCCGACATAGCTGTTGCGGCGCTTCGTCTTGGCTCCAGGCCTGCCAGTCCAGCGCTTCTGCGGGCAGGGTTTGGTCCTGCGCCACCGCTGAAAACGAGGCGCCAGCGAGCAAACTGCCCAGCAGCGTATGCGCAACCGGTACGGTGCGCGAGATTCGCTTGCCCATGTTCGTTATCCTTGGCATCCAGAATCGGTATTATACAGCCCGCATGATGCCCGACCAGCAAGGAGCTTGCATGTCCTCTTCTCGGATTGACGCCCTCACTCAGTGGGCGGCGCAACACCACGGCCTTGATAGCGCCACTATTCGCCTCTCTGCTGCGGGCGGTGACGCCAGTTTTAGGCGCTATTTTCGACTAACGCTACCGGATGGCAACACCCAAGTGGTGATGGATGCACCCCCGGCACAGGAGGACTCGGCGCCGTTTGTGGCTATCGGCCAGCGCTGGCACGCCGCCGGGCTGCCTGTGCCTTACATTCACGCCAGCGACTTAGACGCTGGTTTTTTGCTGCTTGATGACTTGGGCGACACACCGCTGCAGGCTACCTTCACCGATCCAGCACGCACAGAGCAGAGCCATTTAGACGCACTCGCTCTCATTGCCCAGTTGCAAAACCGCACTAACCCGGCCGCCCTGCCTGATTACGATGCCGCCCTGCTTGGCCGGGAGCTGGACCTATTTCCCGAGTGGTGCCTGGGGCGCTGGCTGTCGCTATCAGTTCCCGATAGCTGGGAGGCAGTACGCGATAAATTGATAGAGCATGCATTAGCGCAGCCGGTGGTGAGCGTCCACCGCGATTTCGATGCCATGAACCTGATGCTGCACGATCAAACGCTTTACATGATCGACTTCCAGGACGCCGTGGCAGGCCCGCTCAGCTACGACGTTATTTCGCTACTGCGGGGCCGCTACTGCCGTTTTAGCGCTGACCAGTTTGCCTCCTTCGTCGGCGCTTTCTATCAGCAGGCGCGGCAAGAGGGTCGCCTGACCCGCTCGGTCAGCGAGGAAACTTTTTTAGCGCAGTGCCACGCCATGGCCGCACAGCGCTCGCTGAAAGTGCTGGGCATCTTTTGTCGGTTGACGCTGCGCGACAGCAAAGAAGGCTATTTAGCCCGCCTGCCCCACTTTTTGGCGCACCTGGAAGATAGCCTAGCGGCCCTACCCCAACACCGCGAGTTTACCGACTGGGTAACGGGCGTGCTGCGCCCGGCGATCATGCAGCGCCTGGAAGAGGACGCGCCATGAAGGCGATGATTTTGGCGGCAGGCCTGGGCAAACGGATGCGCCCGCTCACCGACCACTGCCCTAAACCATTGCTGCCCGTGGCGGGCAAACCGCTGATCGTGCACCACTTGGAGCGTTTAAAGCGTGCAGGCATTAATGAAGTGGTCATTAACGTGAGCTACCGTGCCGAGCAAATTATCTCTGCACTGGGCGATGGCTCGGCCTACCAAATGCGCATTCACTGGAGCCAGGAGGCTAGCCCGCTTGAGACCGGCGGTGGTATTCAACAGGCACTACCGCTGCTGGGCGATGCGCCGTTCTTACTGGTCAATGGTGATGTGTGGTGTGACTACCTACCGAGTGCTTCCACGCTGGCAGCAGGTGATTTGGCGCATCTGGTATTGGTGGATAACCCTGCCCATCACCCTGAAGGCGATTTTTCACTTCGCCAGGGGCGCGTTTCACCACACGGGGAGGCTCGCTTCACCTTTGCAGGCATCAGTTTGATACGCCCTGAACTGGTCGCCTTTGAACCTGCCGGCGCCTTCGCCCTGGCCCCACTACTGAAACGGGCCATGGCAGAGCACCGCGTTAGCGGCGAGCACTTTGCGGGCCACTGGGTCGATGTGGGCACGCCTGAACGACTGGCCGAGCTTGATAGGCACCTTCAATCAGCCTGATACCAGCTGGCAGCGCACGATGAAGCCGTGCGTTGCCTTCTAGAAATGTTATGCTGCGCGACTTACCTTTCGTCGCCAAGATGAGGAGAGCAACGTGAAAGCACGGGTAAAATGGACCGATGGCCGCCAGTTTGTAGCGGAATCCGGTAGCGGACACAGCGTTGTGATTGATGGCCCACCCGACCACGGCGGTCGCAACACCGGCCCTCGGCCGATGGAAATGCTGTTGATGGGCATGGGCAGTTGCACCGCCTTTGATATCTTGAACATTCTTGATAAGGCCCGCGCAGAGGTCACCGACTGCGTTGCCGAGCTGGACGCCGAGCGCGCCGATGAAGTGCCGTCCGTGTTCACCAAGATCCACGTCCACTTTGTGGTCACTGGTCGTGGCTTAAAAGAGAAGCAGGTTCAGCGGGCTGTGGAGCTATCGGCAGAGAAATACTGCAGCGCTTCTATCATGCTGGTCAAAGGCGGCGTTGAGATCACTCACTCCTATGAGATCCGCGAAGCTTGAGCCGTCATGGGTCGGCTGGCCACGCGGGTGACGCTGCAGCATCAAAAAAATGGCGTGACTGGATGCAAGCCACGCCCTGGGCGGGCATAATACGCCCGCTTGTTTTTCCCTTTACTGCGTAGTGCGGGGTCGTCTTCACGGCGGCTGCGTTAGCACGGTGACAAGTGTTTATCGGTTCCGGCGCTGGCTCGTCGGGGTGTCCTCATCTGCCATAGGGAGGTTCGGAAGTGTCAGATAATCTCCGACTCCACGGGTTCAACAACCTGACCAGCTCTTTGAGCTTCAATATTTACGACATCTGTTACGCCAAAACCGAAGAGCAGCGTGCGGCTTATATCGACTATATCGATGAGCTTTACAACGCCGAACGTTTGACGCAGATCCTGAAAGACGTCACCAACATCATTGGCGCTCATGTACTGAACATCTCGCGTCAGGATTATGAGCCGCATGGCGCGAGTGTGACCATCCTGATCGCCGAACACGAGCTGGATGAGCCAACGCCTGGACAAATCGAACCAGGCCCAGGCCCGCTACCGGAAACCGTGGTGGCCCACCTGGATAAGAGCCATGTGACGGTACACAGCTACCCGGAGTCGCACCCTGACAACGGCATCAGCACCTTCCGTCTGGATATCGATGTCTCGACCTGTGGGCATATCAGCCCGCTGAAAGCGCTGAACTACCTGATCCATAGTTTTGATTCCGATATCGTGACCATGGATTACCGCGTGCGCGGCTTTACGCGGGATGTGGATGGCAAAAAGCTGTTTATTGACCACGACATCACCTCGATCCAGGACTACTTGGCGGAAGACACCAAGCAGGCCTATCAGATGATCGACGTGAACGTGTATCAGGAAAACATGTTCCACACCAAGATGCTGCTCAAGGACTTCGAGCTGGACAACTACCTGTTCGGCACGTCGCGCCGCGACATCACCTTCGAAGAAGCGCGGGATATCGAAAGCCGCCTACGTAAAGAGATGCTGGAGATCTTCTACTCCCGTAATCTCGATTAAGGCGTTGCCTTAAGCAAGCTATGAAGCCACCGAAAAGCTGCCCGCGGGCAGCTTTTTTTATGCGCTTTGTTGATACGGCTAGTAAAAACCTGCCTCGCCCTCAGGACGGGTTTTAAAGCGCCGATGCAGCCATAGATACTGCTCGGGATGTTTGCGTATCGCTCGCTCGATGAAGGCATTTACCCGCGTAGCATCGGCCAGTTCATCGCCGCAGGGGAAATCCTCGAACGCCGGCAAACACTCAATGGTGTAGGTGCGATTATCCGGATTACGGTGGAACATCAGCGGAACGACGGGGGCGCCCGTCATGCGGGCAATTTTGGCCGTAAGACGAATCGTCGCCGCTTGCTGACCAAATAGCGGCGCAAAGACGCTGACATCGCGGCCGAAATCCTGATCCGGTGAGTACCACACGATGTGCCCCGCTTTGATGCGGCGCACCACGCCGCGCAGGTCATGGCGATCAATGGCTTGGCCGAAAATACGCGAACGGGCGCGGGTCATAAATCGCTCGAACAGCGGGTTGTTATGGGGGCGGTAAACCACATCTGCCGGGAAGAACAGCGAGTGCAACGCCCCGCCTAAGTCCAGCGTCGAAAAGTGGATACCCACCACCAGCACGCCTTTGCCCTGGGCTTTAGCGCGTGCAAGGTGCTCTTGGCCGTGATAGGCCACTCGATGACGCAGCCCTTCGGCATCACGACACCAGCCAGTTGCGGTTTCAACCAAACCGATCCCGTTGGCAATGAATGTCTCTTTGACCAGTTGGCGCTGCTCGTCGGCGCTTTTTTCTGGAAAGCAGAGCGCGATGTTCGTGGCGGTGATGTGCCGACGACGCTTCACGAAGCGCCACGCCAGCAGGCCAATCGCTTTACCTACCCATAGCTTCAACCGCCAGGGGAGCCACGCGGCCACATACATTAGGCCAATCGCCAGCCATGTCGGCCAGTAGCGAGGGTGCGCAAAGGAGCGCGGATAAGACGCTTTTGACATACAGATAACCGTTTAAACGTGAGCCCCATGATAGCGCCGAGGAGCCCTGGGAAGCACACCGGTCAGCAGCGTATAGCTGATGGTATCGCAGTAGCGGGCCACCTCGTCCACCGGCAGCACACTGCCATTGCTAGCTGCTCCCCATAGCACCACTTCACTGCCAATCGCGGCATCAGGCACGTCGGTAACGTCCACCGTCAGCATATCCATCGAGACCTTACCGGCAATGGGGCAGCGCTGCCCATTGACTAGCACCGGCGTGCCGTCGACCGCGTGGCGATCATAGCCATCGCCATAACCTGCGGCGACTACGGCAATTTTAGAGGGTCTCTTGGCCTTCCAGCGGCCGCTATAGCCCACCTGATCCCCCTCCGCCAACTCGCGCAACGCAATAATTTCTGAGCGTAATGTCATCACCGGGCGTAGCTGCTGGGTGATCTCGTTGGGCACTTCCAGCGGGTCGCTGCCATAGAGCATCACGCCGGGGCGATTCCAGTCGCCATGTGCGGCAGGCCATGCCAGCGTCGCCGGGGAGTTGGCCAGACACAGCGGTGCCTTCAGCTTGGCAGCCAGCGCTTTTAGCGTATTCATCTGGCGGTTGAAGTAGCTAGGATCTTTCGCATCGGCGGTGGCAAAGTGGCTCATCAGATGCAGCGCCGTTACCTGCGGCGCATCCACCAAACGCTGCCAAACACTGGTCGCTTCCTCCGGCGAGAACCCCAAACGGTGCATCCCCGAATCCACCTTTAACCAAACAGGAATAGGCTGCCGTGGCGAATACGCCAGCAGCGCTTCGACCTGCCACGCACTGTGCACACTGATCCATAAACGGTGCTGATCGACCAGCGCCAGCTCATCGGCACTGAAAATACCCTCTAGCAGCACAATGGGCGCTTTGATGCCTCCTTCGCGCAGGCTCAGCGCCTCTTCGATGCAGGCCACTGCAAATGCCGGAACGTCAGTTTCTAAGGCACGGGCACAAGCCAGTGCACCGTGGCCGTAGGCATCGGCTTTAATGACGGCAACTGAGCGACTTTGCGGGGCGCAGCGGCACGCCAGTTGATAGTTGTGACGCAGCGCGTCCAAATCAATATGGGCCACTAACGGGCGCATGGCTCTCTCACTTACTAGGTCACTGACCGGCGTACTTGCCGGACTGAGCGGAGTCACTCAGTAATGTATGAATGAAAATGGTTCGCCCTAAAAACAGCGCACCGAGCAGATAACTCGGTGCGCTATTTAATACTTCCGTTGGGCTTGTCGGAAGCAGCTGGTTTAACTCTCGACCCGGAATTAACTCTCGAAAATCGCGTCGAGGGAAAGCCCCTGTTTTTCCAGGGAGCGGCGCAGCTTCTTTAACGCTTCTACCTGAATTTGTCGAACGCGCTCCCGCGTTAGGCCAATCTCGGCACCCACTTCTTCCAGCGTTGCTGCCTCGTGACCGCGTAAACCGAAACGGCGTACCACGACTTCGCGCTGTTTTTCGCTTAGCTCATCCAGCCAGTGGTCTACGTGTTCGCGCACGTCGCCATCCACCAAGCACGCTTCCGGCCCCAGCACCTCATCGTCGGTGAGCGTATCAATCAGCGGCTTATCGCTGTCGCCGCCCATGGGAGAATCCACCGACGACACCCGCTCGTTAAGCCCCAGCATTTTCTTAACTGTCTCGACCGGTTTATCAAGATGCTCAGCGATCTCTTCGGCGGTAGCTTCGTGATCCAGCTTTTGAGTCAGCTCACGGGCAGCACGCAGATAAATGTTGAGCTCTTTCACCACGTGAATCGGCAGACGAATAGTACGCGTCTGGTTCATCAGCGCACGCTCTATCGTTTGGCGAATCCACCACGTGGCGTAAGTAGAGAAGCGGAAGCCCCGTTCGGGGTCAAACTTCTCCACCGCCCGAATCAAACCAAGATTACCTTCCTCGATTAAATCGAGCAGCGTTAAGCCTCGGTTCAGGTAGCGTCTGGCAATCTTGACCACTAGACGCAGGTTAGACTCAATCATCCTTGAGCGGCCAAGCGCATCGCCTTTACGCGCTAGGCGGCCATAGTAAACTTCTTCTTCCGGCGTCAGCAGCGGAGAAAAGCCAATTTCGTTAAGGTAGATCTGTGTCGCATCCAAGCTTTGAGTCGATTGACGGTCTTCACGGCCCAGCGCTTTTTCAAACGCTTCCTCCTCTGCCGTGGCGTCGTCGTCGGCGTCATCTAACGCCTCTTCAACCTCATCCAGGTCAATCTCCTGTAGGTCCTTCTCCAGCATACTCATGTTCATACCCCCGTTGTCTCGCCTAACCGCCATTTAGAAAAGTAAGGGTGGTCGCACTCCCTGTGCGCATACACCTTATTGTTATATGACGCTCTAATTCAGCTATGCGGGTTGCCCTAGCAGGCTTGACACGTTACACCTGCTAGGTAATGACTAGCGCGATGGCAGATAGTCCAACGGATTTTGCGGCTGACCATCGCGGCGCACCTCAAAATGCAGTTTGACGGCATCTGCATCGCTATCGCCCATCGTGGCAATCACTTCACCTGCCTCGACGACATCATTCTCTTTGACGCTTAAACTATCATTATGTGCATACGCGCTGAGAAACTGATCGTTATGTTTCAGTAGTATTAGGTTACCGTAGCCACGTACACCGCTACCGGCATAGACCACAATACCAGGGCCTGCTGCACGAATAGGTTGCCCCTTTTGCCCAGCGATATCAATCCCTGCTGTAATGCTGCCTCCCTGCCCAAACTCACCGATGACCTGACCATCGGTTGGCCATTGCCAATCGATGTTTTCGGCAGGCGTAAAGGTACGCGACGAGCGATCGGTGCGGACGGTTTGAGTGGGCTGAGCGGCAGGTTCCGGCTCAGCGGCAGGTTCCGGCTCAGTGGCAGGTTCCGGTTCTGGGGTCGGTTCAGGCGTGGGCGCTGGCTCCTGCGCGGGCTGGGCTGGCGGCTGTTGATTAGTGGATTCAACCGGGGCATTAGCAGCGGCAGCTACCTGCTGGGATGCTTCCACCGCCGTGCGCTCAGCCCGCTCGGCGGTTAGGCGCTGGTTGCGCTCGATGGCACTCTCGTCCGGCAGCAGCCAGTCGAGCTCCTGGTCATTGCTTGCCACGGCAGTGGCTTGTGGTTGCAGCCCCGTAGCAACGGCACCGCTGGTCGAAGCGGGTGACGCGTTGTCGCCAGACGAAGTCGACATACCTCCCGTGCCTTCACGCAAAGCGATGGTTTGACCAGGATAAATTTGGTAAGGCGCATCGATATTGTTGATGGCGGCGAGCTGGCGATAGTCCAGATTGTGCTGCCACGCGATGCCATAGAGCGTATCGCCTGCTTTAACGGTGTACTGTGGTGAGTTTTCCACCGCACGGCGTGCGTCGCTCAAATCGCGCACCTGGGGGGTGTTGGACTGCTGACTGGCACAGCCACTCACCGCCAGTGCAAGCACCGTCATCATAAAAACCTTACGCATGGAAACCCTACTCCTGTTCAACGCCGTGCTAACGATCAATGGAACGATTATCTGTCGAGTGATGCTGGGCATGAGTGGCCGCACGACGGTTGAGCGCTACGACGAGTAGCGCACCGACGACCATCAACGTTATCACGCCAGTTACCTGTGCCGACGCCCCTGTCAGCACGGCGTAATCGCTGGGTAATAGATAGCGATAATCCAGCGGAATCATTTGCCCATCGGGACCTAGCTGGTAGCGTAACAGCTCACGCCAGGGCCAGAGAACCGGTAGCGAGCCAACAATAAAGCCCAACAATAGCTGTAGTGTCGCGCCATGGTAGCGCCGCAATAGCCACGAAAGCAGTCGTGAAGAGAGCGCCAACCCGATGATGCACCCCATTCCAAACAGCATGATAATGCCAAGATCGAAGCTGCGAATAGCCCCCATGATGGTGCCGTAGAGCCCCATCGTGAGCAATAAAAAGCTGCCGGATACGCCGGGCAGCAACATGGCACTGATCGCAATGGCACCCGCCAGGATGACGACCAGCGACTCGTTACCCGCCATGAGCACCAGCGGCATCAGGCTCGGCAACCATTCGGCGAGCATCAAGCCAATGAGCAGCGGCAGCAAGTACCAAATTTTCCATCGTTCTCCAGCCTGCCCAACCACCAGTGCCGAGGCCGCTACAAGCCCGAAAAAGAACCCCTCCAACAGCAGCGGTTGCGCCTCCATTAG
>Ga0208182_1001286_pt1 | contig 12020 bp, 14 predicted proteins | sample MalvireepMed_906_FD_184248 | JGI IMG/M metagenome (GOLD analysis project Ga0208182, IMG submission 184248) | Marine viral communities from the Global Malaspina Expedition - Malaspina viral metaG DeepMed_906 (SPAdes) (version 2) | ecosystem: Environmental > Aquatic > Marine > Oceanic | place...
TTGCTTCGCGGCGATATTGCCACGCGGTATCAGGCATACGCGACCGGCCGCCAGTGGGGGTGGCTGAGTATCAACGACGTCCGGCGCCTCGAGGATCTCAACGCGATCGGGCCGGCGGGCGACGACTACATGGAGCCGTTAAACATGGCGCCGGCGGGCCTGGGCGGCGCGCCGACGACCGAAACGCCGATCGAGCCGTTGTCCGAGGCGGCGTCGGCGCGACTGCTGGACATGGCAACCGGCGAGCTCCAGTAGCGTGGGGGATGTATGGCGGACGAGACACAGGAAGTAGCAGGCGAGACGACGCCGGACGAGGCGACGACCTGGCTCGAGCGCGCGCTCGAGGGGCGGCGCCGTGAGTCGCGGACCGTCGCGCGGGCCGTCGAGGCGCGGGCCGCTGGCGACGATCGCGGACCGCAGTCCGAGATCGGCGGCTATGCGGCGCTCTTCAATACGCCGGCCACGATTGCGGACCAGTTTGTCGAAATTATCGACGAGGGCGCGTTCGACGACACGATCGGCGACGACGTCCGCGTCCTGTTTAACCATGATCCGAATATGCTCCTCGGCCGGACCAAGAGCGGAACGGCGTCGATCGCGATCGACGGCGAAGGCTTGCGGTATACGGTGACGCCGCCGGAGACGCAAGTCGGCCGAGACGTCCTGGCGCTCGTCCAGCGCGGCGACGTCGACGGGAGCTCGTTTGGGTTCCGCGTCCTCGAGGACCGCTGGACGCCTGGCGCGACGGCCGGGGATCTGCCGGTGCGGCATGTCTCGCGGGTCGCGCTGTTGGACGTGTCGCCGGTCACGGTGCCGGCCTACAGCGAGACGACGGCGGAGGTCCGCGACCAGGCCGCGGCGGTCGAGGCGGGGGTGAAGGCAGCACAGGCGGCAACAGTGGCGGCGCTCGCGGCGCGGCGCCTGGCGTATGCCAGACAACGGATGGACGATCACAAGTAGGCGTTCACTTTCGGGCCGGCGATCGCGACTTCGCCTTATTGGCTACTCGCGACACTCGAACCATTGCACAGGGGGATCGGATGACGTTACAGGATCAACGGATGAAGCTGGTGACGGACCAGCGCGAGATTATCAGCGCGGCGGACAAGGAGTCGCGCGGCATGACGGCCGAGGAGCTCGAGCGGTTCGACACGCTCGACGGGGAGATCGTGAGTCTGAAGGCGACGATCGACCGGGCCGAGCGGGTCGAGGCCGAGGAGCGGGCCGAGCGGATCGCGAGTGTCGAGACAACCGTCCGACCGGACAATGTGGTGCTCGAGACGCGAGCGCCGGCGACGATGGCGGCCAGTGTGCCAACCGAGACGCGGACCGGGATTGCTTCCGACGAGTATCGGGCGGCGTTTGATGCGCGGATGCGCGGCCAGGCGTATGAGCGGCGCGCGCTGGAGGTCGGGACTGCCAGTGAAGGCGGAAACCTCATACCGGACGAGTGGAGCACGCAACTCGTCCAGGCGCGGAACGAGTCCAACATCATGCGCGGGCTCGCGACCGTCATTACGACGACGAGCGGGACGTTCAACGTCCCGACGGTGTCGAGTCACGGGACCGCCAGTTGGATCGCCGAGGAAGGATCATTCGTGGAGGCGGACGAGGCGTTCGGCGTCGTCCAGTTCTCCGCGTATAAGGCCGGGACACTGGTCAAGGTCTCCGAGGAGCTCCTCCGCGATACTCAGTTCGATCTGGCGGGGTATCTGACGACAGAGTTCGCCAGGCGTATAGGCCGGCTCGAGGAGGCAGCGTTTATAGACGGAGACGCCTCAAGTAAGCCAAAAGGAACTATTTATGACGCCGGAGTGAGTGTGACGGCGGCGAGTGCGACCGCGGTCACGAGCCTCGAGCTCGTCTCGCTGTTTCACGGCCTCGCGCGCGAATACCGCGACAATGCGTCGTGGCTGATGCATGACAACACCGTGCAATTGGTCCGGAAGCTGGTCGACGGGAACTCGCAATTCATTTGGCAGCCAGGGATGCAAGCCGGGCAACCGGACACGCTCCTCGGGCGGCCGGTCTATACCTCGAGCGCGGTCCCGGTGCCGACGACCGCCAAGAAGTCGATCGTCTTCGGGGATCTGTCCTACTACTGGATCGCCGACAGGGCGGGGATCAGCGTGCAGCGTCTCGACGAGCTCTACGCCGCCAGTGGGCAAGTCGGGTTCAGGGCGTCAAGTGCGACTGACGGCGCGAACACGCTCACGGCGGCCGTGAAAGTCCTACAGATGGCCTAAGCGGTGCGGGTCTGGCGGCGGTTCGTACTCTGGGTGAGGGCTAGGGGTGCGGGCCGCCGTACTCGAGACGAGGGACGGCGTCGGCGCCGTCCGATGTGGGGGTGTATGCGGATCAAGATGCTAACGTCGATCGCCGGCGGCGAGCTCACGGCGCGACCGGGCGAGATCGTCGAGTGCGAGGCGGGCCTGGCCGAGCGGTTGATTGCCAGCGAGCAAGCGGAGCGGGTGCGGGGCAAGGCGGAAGCGGCGACGGCGGCGCCGGCCGAGACGGCCGTCGACGACACAGGCCGGCCGCGCGGCAAGCGGAAGCGGGGCGGGCGTGGCTAGGTGGGCCGACGTGCTCCAGTCGCTCGAGGTGGTCTCGGCGCCGAGTACGGAGCCGATTACGACGGCCGAGGCGAAAGCGTTCCTGCGGGTCGACCATGCGACACAAGACGATCTGATTGACGATCTGATTACGGCTGCGCGGACGCGGATCGAGGCGGACGCGGGGCTCTCCCTGGTCACGACGACCTGGGATCTCACGTTCGACACGTTTCCGGAAGAGCGCGCGATCGTTTTGCCGCGGCTGCCGTTGGCCTCGGTGACGTCGATCACCAGTTACAACGACGACGACACGGCGGCGACGCTCTCGAGCGGGGATTATCTGGTCGACACGGCGCAGGGCCGGATCGCGCTCGACGACGACGCCGCCTGGCCGACGGATCTCCGCACACATTCGGCCGGCGTGGTGCGATTTGTCGCCGGCTACGGCGCCGCCTCCGCGGTGCCGCAACCACTCCGGCTCGCGCTCTATCAACTCGTGGCGTACGCCTTCGAGCAACCGGTCCCGCTGGTCGGGGTCGATGCGGTTAACCAGGCATACGGCGCCCACCTGGCGGCCTACCGCGGCGGACAACGGATCGCGTAATGGCGAAGCGACCATTGAACCCTGCGGACCTGACCGAGCGGATCACGATCCAGACCTCGAGCGTCGTCGCCGACGATCAAGGCGGACGGGCGACGACCTGGTCGACGCTGGCGACCGTCTGGGCCGCGGTGCGCGCGCTCTCGGGCCGGGAAGCCATTCAGGCGCGCGCGGTCGCGTCGGAGGTCAATTACGAAGTGGTCGTCCGCTATCGGTCCGACCTCACGGCGAAGCTCCGGATCGCCTGGGTGCCAAGCTGGTCGAGTGGCACGGCGTCGCGGACGCTTGAAGTGCACGCGGTCCGGCCGGACCGGGTCACACAAACGATCGCGCTCGATTGCGCGGAGGCGGCATAGCGTGGCGCGGTCTGCGCTCGAGTCGGTCTCCGAGGCGGTCTTCGGCGCGCTCAACGTCTCTGCGCTGACGACGCTCGCGACCTCGGGTGTCTTCTCGCATGTGCCACAAGATACGGCGCCGCCGTTTGTCTGGTTCACGGTCGACGAGGCGGATCGCGACGGGACGTTCGGCCAGGTCATGAAGGATTGCCGGGTCCGCGTCCACGTCTACTCGACGTATGCGGGCAACCAGGAAGCGCAACAGATCATCAACGAGGCCGTCAACCTGCTCCGCGGGACGACGCCGTCGCTTGATAACCATACGGCGTTGTTGGTGCGGCATGACGACTCCTCGGCGTTCGGCGACGAGGATCTCAACGGCGTCCTGGCGAAGCACGTCGTCGCGGATTTCACCTACATCGTGGCGGAGGATTGATCGGTATGGCGCGCGAGGTCTCGTTCGCGATGCGGGGAGACAAGGAGCTCCGGTTCCGTCTCGAGCAACTCTCGCGACAGATGCCGGAGCGAGCCGGGCGCGCGATGGTGAACGAGGCCGGGCGCCAGGCGCGGATCGCCGCGGAGCGGACGCCGTGGAAAACCGGCGCCCTGGCGAAGTCGGTCGCGACGTCGGCGCGAGCCGAGGTCGACGGCCACGATGTGACGTCTCGGTACGGGTTCGGCGGCGGATCGGGCGAGCTCCCGTACGCCGTGATTCAGCATTACGCCAACTATAAGCATCAGCGGGGCGAGCGGTTATGGGTGGAGAAAACCGCGAAGAAAGAACGCGGCCGGATGTTGAAAGAGATCGCGCGGGATCTCGGGCTGATCTAGGGTCCGCGCCGTGTGTGCGCTGCGGCGCGCCGGCGGACAAGCGGGTCGAGGCGAGCGGGTTCGGCGAGCGCCGGGATCATGTCTGCGGCGTGTGTGGCTGTCCGGCGGGAGGAAACGATGCCAAGTAGCGACTTTGTAGCAGTGCGGCGGATTAGTACTCGAGACGACGAGACGCTCGCGGCGGTCGGCGAAACCTGCGACCGGGTGCCGTCCGAGGCGCTCGAGTGGCTCGAGGCGTCCGGCGCCATTCAAGTAATCGGCGCCGGGCCAGTACTCGAGGCTCCGGCGGCCGACGACGACGAGGGGGGCGGCGATGGCTAAGTATGGATCGAACGACGTCGGGTTCCTGTTGATCGACGGGTTCGACGTGACCGGCGTCTCGACGTCGCTGACCGATACGACGACGGCGTCGCTCGAAGAGACGCACGGGCTCGGCGACTCGTGGGTCGAACACACGGCGACCGGGCTCCGGTCGGCGACACTCGCGGTCGATGGGTTCTACGACGACGCGAGCGACTCAGTCAACGAGGCGCTCGCCGAGAACGAACAGAGCTCGCGCGTCGTCTGCTATGCCTACGAAGGCAACACGATCCACAAGGGCATGGTTGGGCATACTGGCGCCTTCGGCGGCTCGTATACGCGGACGGCGTCGCGCAACGAGCTCCACAAGGCGAGCGCGACCTGGACGGTCACGGGGCAGAAGGACGACGGGCAGATCCTGCACGCGCTCGGCTCCGAATCGGCGAGCGGGACGGGCGCCGCGGCGAATAACGACGCCTCGACCTCGGACGGGGGCGCGGCCTATTTGCAGGTGACGGTCAAGAGCGGCACGTCGCCGACGCTTGACGTGAAAATTCGGGACTCAGCCGATAACAGCACCTACGTTGACCTTATTTCGTTTACGCAGGCGACCGGGGTCACGGCCGAGCGGAAGACGGTCTCGGGGACGGTGAACCAGTACACGCTCGCTAGTTGGACGCATGGCGGGACGTCGCCAGTCTTTACGTTTATGGCGGGGTTCGCGCGGGCGTAGGGTGGGCAATCTTGACCGGTACATACACTCGGCGGCCGAGATCGAGCGGTGGGCGTCCGAGCGCCTGTATCACGCAACGGACACGTTACGGATCGAACGGGCTCGAAAGATATTACGCATGGCGACGGGGCTCCGTCGCAAGCTGACAGGATGGTCGACGCACGAGTCGACCGCGGGAACATCGCGCCGGCGATCAACTCCTCGCCCTGGTGACAGACCAGGCGCCTCGGTTGACACGCGATCACGTCAACAAGGAGGCGAATCGTGGCGAAATACGGATCGAACAGTTTGGCCGTAAGTCTGGATAATTCAAGCGGGTCGGCGGTCGTGATGACACCGTACATTACGGCGATCGGGCCCGTGACGGTCGAGGCGCTCCTCGAGGAGTCTCACTCGTTCGGCGACTCCTGGTTCGAGTCGCTGGCGACCGGGCTCCGGCGGATGTCGCCGGTCGAGATTTCGGGGATATTCGATGACACGAGTACCACGGGACCAGACGCGATTTTTAACGCTGTGGCGTCGGCGACCTCGACCTCGAGTCGAACGCTCCTGGTCACTTGGGGGGGCAGTAAGACAACCTCGTGCGAGGTGTTAATCAGTGCTTACACGAGAGGCGCGACGCGGAACGAGCTCACGTCCTACTCGGTGACACTGACGCCAACGGGAGCAGTGACAGAAGCGTAAAGACGCAACCTTAGCCAGCGGTCCTCGCCGGCGGACCTCGTCGCATGCTGCGACCTCGTCCGCCGGCCTCACTCTGGGGGTATGAGATGTTCTCGAGCCGAATCAAAAAAGACATCGACACGCCGACCGATCCGTCGTACGTCGTCACGATCCGGCAGCTATCCGGCCGACAACGAGAACGCTGCCAACAGGCGGTGTTAAAAAAGGCGGCTGAACTGATTACCAACATCGGCGGCGCCGCGGCGTTCGGCGAGATTCAGCGCCTCGGCGGCGAGAAGTCGGTCCGAGACAAGGCCGATCGCGATCCGAGCTCGAGTTATGACCGCGAGCAAGTGCTCGTCGAGGGCGTGCTCTCGTGGACGGCCGACGAGGAAGTCACGCCGGAGACGATCGGCGACCTCGAGGCCGGGACGTCGGATCTCTTGTTCCGCGAGATCCTCCGGCTCTCGCGCGTGGCGGTCACGGAGGCCGATGCCGAGGCGGACGAGGTCGCGGCAAAAAACGGTTAAGGGCGTTTCACCGGTTACTCGCGGGCGGCGCGCCGGCGAGTACCGAGGACGCCGAGCTCGTGCGACTGTGGACGATCTCGCGGATTGCGGAAGCGTTCCACGTCCTGCCGGCGGTCGCGGAGCGACTCTGGCTCGACGACGCGGACGACACGGTGCTCCGGATTTTAGAGCTCCGGACCTATGCAGCGGCGAAGTCGTCGTATGACAGTGTCGGCGGCAAAGTGGAGAAGCTCGAGAAGCATCCAATGATCGACGTGGTGATGGCAAACGTCTTCGCGCTACAGCGCGAGCGCCTGACCGACGGCGCGGAGGGGGCTAAGTAATGGCGGCAGGGGTCGCGAGCGTGGGCGTACTCGAGGCGGTGTTGCGTCTCCGCGACACGATGAGCCCGGCGCTCGACAATGTCGCCAAGCGGATGCGGCGGTTCGGCGGGCAGATGCAGCGCGCCGGGAAGCAACTGTCCGCCAGTTTTACCCTCCCGATTGTCGGCGCGGCGTTTGCCGCCGTTCAGGCCGGCGAGTCGATCGACAAGGCGATGCGGACGATCGCCATCGGGACGGGCGCCGCCGGCGAGACGCTCGAGGGGCTCAAGGATTCGTTCAATGCGGTGTTTTCGACCGTGCCGCAGTCAGCCGACACGGTCGCGACGGTCCTCGCCGATCTCAATACGGTCACGGCGGCGACCGGGCCGACGCTCGAGCGCCTCGCCGTGGCGCTCCTCGACTCCTCGCGCGTCCTGGGCGAAGAAGCGGCGCCAAATGCGCTCAAGTTCGCGCGGACGCTCGAACAGTTCGCGATTCCAGCCGAGCACGGCGTCGAGGTGCTCGATATGTTCTTCGCGACGTCGCAGCGGACCGGCGCCGGCCTGGGGGATCTGATTCAACAGGCCGGGACGTTCGGCGTTGTGATGAAAAACGTCGGATTCAGTCTCGACGAGTCGGTCGCGCTCTTCGGCGCGCTCTCGAAGGGCTCGATCGCGGTTACGCGGGTGATGCCGGGGCTGAATAAGGCGTTTCGGACGTGGGCCGGCGAGGGGCTCGACGTCAAGGCGATGCTCGTCTCGACGATCGAGTCGATGAAGAATGCCGCGTCGCGGACCGAGTCGCTGAACATCGCCACCCAGGCGTTCGGCGCCGAGGGCGCGGCGCGACTCAATGACGCGGTGCTCGAGGGCAAGTTCAACCTCGAGGCGATGACGGCGGCCGTCGAAGGCACGGCAGGCGCGATTGCCGAGTCCACGGCGGACACGATGACGTTCTCGGAGCATCTCGGCGTGCTCCGCAATCAGGCGACGACGGCGCTCGCGCCGTTTGGCAACGAGCTCAAGCGCGCGCTCGAAGGGTTCATGCCGGTCGTCCAATCGGTCGCGGCGACGCTCAACGGGTGGGCGACGGCCTTCGCCGAGCTCTCGACGCCAACCAAGAACACGATCCTCGCGGTCGGTGCGTTCGTCGCGGCGCTCGGGCCGGTGATCCTGGCGGTCGGGGCGATATCGTTGTCGATCGGGTCGCTTATCCCGATTCTGACGAGTTTCGGCGCGTTTCTCGTCGGAACGTCGAGCAGCGTCGGCGCGTTGGCTGGTGCGTTCGCGTTACTGATGACGTGGCCGGGCGCCCTGGTGGCGGCGGTGGTGCTTCTGACGCTCAAGTTCGAGCCGTTCCGGAAGTTGTTGAAGGCGACGGCGCGGCTCATTATGACCGGGGTCGTGGCCGCGTTTGCCAAGCTGCGCGAGTGGATCGGCAAGGCGGCCGACACGGTCGGCGGGTTTCTTGGCGGGCTGGCGAAGTTTATCCCAGGCGGCGCCGCGGTCGCGCGCGCGATGGGGCGCCTCACGGCCGGCATGGACGCGATGTCGTCCTCGATGGGAGACTCGAGCGGCGCCGTCGAGGACGTCGAGGCGTCGGTCGAGGAGCTCGGCGAGGAGCTCGACTGGACGGGCGGCCGGCTGCCGCCGGTGGTGGACGGGGTTGTCGGCCTGGGCGACGCCGCGGGGACGTCGAGCGAAGAGGTGCAAAAGCTCGCCGACACGTTGAGCGACGCGGGTCTCGCGGGTGACGTGCGAACCCTAACCGCCGCGTGGGAGTCGCTCGATCCGACGATGCAACAGAACGAGCACACGCTCAAGCGGGTCAGCGAGCGCGCGCTCGCCTTGATCGGTCGGGGCGCGACGCTGACCGGCGAGGTCGCGGCGTTAGGCATGGCCGCGTTTGTCGCGCGCGAGGAGGGGATCGTCCCGCTGGCGGACGGCCTCGACGGCCTCGAGATACAACTCGGCGATCAAACGGTCGCATTCGACCGGCTCGGCAGCGAGATGATCTGGGCGACCCAGAACGGTTTTGGCCCGATGATCGCGACGGTCGACCAGTTTCGCGACGGGATTGTGCAACTAGAGCAGCCGATTAGCAATTTCCACGAGGCGCTCGGGCAGACGCCTGGCTTTTTCGACACGATCAAGACGTCGATGGGCGGGTTCCTGGAAGGCTTGACCGGCGGTCAGGGACTGCAGGGCTTTTTCACCAATTTTGGCGCGGGCGTGGTTGGCGGCCTCGGCGAAATTCTCAGCGGCGGAATCACCTCACTACTCAACGTCGGCACCCAGCTTGCGATCAAAGGCTTGATCGCGCTCGGCGGGAAACTCGTCGAGGGGTTTGGCAAAATCTGGCAGGGCGTGCGCGGGCTGTTCGGGCGCACGGCTGAAGACAATATCCGTATTACTGGCGAGCGGCTCGGGTTCGCGATCGGCGAGGGGCTGCAGACCACGATCGCGCAGACGGCGACGGCTATCGGGCATGACTACACGGCGTTCTTGCTGCACCTCGGCGATATCACCGACGCGCAGGGCGGCGTGATGGTCGCGGGGTTCCAGACCGTGGCTCGGACAGGGCGCGATTTGTACTCGATGGTGCAGGAAGGTCGGATTACGACCCAGCAGGCGATAAGCGCGCTCGGGCCGGTACTCGAGGAGTTGGGCGCGAATTTCGACCAGGCGGGCGACAAGGGGCAGCTGCAATTTATCGAACTGATCCAGGTCGCGGCCTCGATGGGCGTGTCAATCGAGACGCTGCGCGGGCTGGTCGGGACGCTTGCCGATGATGCGCTCGCGACCAAGCTCGACCGTGCCGTCATTGACGCGAACGGCAACATTCGAGACCTGGGCGCGTCGATTCAGAACGTGCCGCGCGATATCAACGTGCGGATACATGTGCCGCCCGTGCCTCGGATCTCAATTCCCCCGATCACCGCGTCGATCAACTACAGCCACAACATCCCAGAGACGCCGGATATTGGCGTGCCGGGCTTCCAGGGCGGCTCGGGCGGGTTTCAGGATTTCGGCCGCGGAACGCTCGCCGTCCTGCATGGGCGCGAGGCGGTCGTCCGCCAGGGCGACGCGGTGCCAGGGACCGACGCGCTCGCGCGCGAGATCGCCGCGCTCCGGCGCGACCTGTCGACCGATCGCGCCTTTCAGTCGCAACTCGTCCCGAAAATGCTCTCGGCCGCCTTGCAACAGACGGGGGCGCTCTCGTGACCGCAAGATATAGCCGGCCTGGGGGCGGCGCCTAGTGGCGGCGGTCTCGCCGACCTCGATCGCAATCGAGATGCAATTCTCCGGCGCCGCTGGCGCCTGGACGAACGTGTGGTCGGATGTTCGCGCGCAGGTGCCGGTTGTGCTCACCTATGGCATACAGAGCGGCGGCGGCCCTGGCGACCGCTGCGCGCAACCGGGATCGCTCACCTTCGCGCTCGATAATTCGGTCAAGAACAGCGGGACCGCACAAGGCTACTACTCGCCGACACATGCCTCGGCTCGGTCGGGCTTCGAGATCGGGATCGGGGTCCGAGTCGTGATCGTGTATGGGGGCGTCTCCTATTACAAGTTTAGCGGGCGTCTGGGCGCGCTCCAGGTGACGCCGAATCAGCGCGGACCCTGGACGGTGCTCTGTACCGCCTGGGACTATCTCGACGAGTGCAACCGCGCGCGGCTGAAGCGGGTCTCGGTCCAGGTCGACCGCCGGGGCGATCAGCTGTTCGACACGCTGGTCGACGAGATGCCGGTCGATCCGACGTCGTCGACCTCCGGCGACGGCCGCGAGACCTACGCGCTCGCGCTCGACGCGAAGAGCTCCGAGGAGGGGCTCTCGGTCCTCGGCGAGTTTCAGCGTCTCGCGATGTCAGAGGCTGGCTTTATTTACGGCCGCGGGACGACCGATGCGGCGACGGCGCAGCAGCTTGTCTATGAATCGCGGACGGATCGCGCCAAGAAAAACACCGATCAGACGACCCTCACCGATGACGAGATCGAGGGGATCGAGATCGGGCGGTTTCGGGATCGCGTGATTAACCGGATGCAGGTCCAAACCCATCCGCGGCGGAAGGACGCCTCGACCGTCATCCTTTATACGATGCGGGACGCTGGCGTCGACGACGCCTCGGCGCTCGAGCTCGCCGCCGGCGAGTCGCAGACGCTCACCTGTCCCTATACCGATCCGAGCGCTCGCAATAAACGGTGTGCCGGCACGTCGATGATCACGCCGGCATCGGGGACTGATTACAGTGCGAACGCCGCGGCCGATGCATCCGGCGCCGATCTCGTCGGATCGCTTGGAGTCGCTGCGACCTACGGGGGAACGTCGGCCTCGGTGGTCCTGACGAACAATCACGCCTCGACGACGCTGTTCGTCACCAAGCTAGAGCTCCGCGGCCTCGGGATCTACGACGAGCAAAAAACGATCCACGAGCAAGAAGACACGAGCTCTCAAACAGATTTCGGCATGAACACGTACAAATATGACGCGGCGTATCAGATGTCTCCGACGGTGGGCGACTCCTTCGCGCGTCACTTCCTGGCGGTGTATCAGGCGGCCCAACAGTCGGCGGAGTCGGTCTCGATGCTGGCGAACAAGACCGCGGCGCTCATGACCGCGGCGCTCGCGCGCGAGCCGGGCGACCGGATCGGCCTATCCGAGGCGGTCTCGGCGGTGTCCGAGGGGTATTTTATCCAGTCGGTGACACTGACGATCACGCCGCGCGACGTCATTCGCTGCCGGTGGGGACTGACGCCGGCCTCGAGGATCACGTACTGGTTTCTCGGCACGGCGGGCGCGTCCAATGTGGGCACGTCGACGCGGATCGCGTTTTAGGAGGGCGACAGCATGGCCTGGTCTGCACCAAGCACGCGCAACACCGGCGACTTGATCGACGCGACGATCTGGAATGCCGACGTCAAGGCGAACACCGAGGCGCTCCGCGCCGGCGGGATTGCGATCGCCTCGCAGGCCGCAAACGATGTGCTGTACGCCAGCAGCGCGACGCAGGTCGCACGCCTCGGTGCGGGTACGGCGGGCAAGGTTCTGACGACGCAGGGCACCGGCAGCGCGCCGACCTGGGAAACGCCTGCGGCATTCGACGCCGACGCCGCGCAAGTGTTCAACGAGTCGGGAAGCGATGCTGACTTCCGCGTGGAGTCCGATGACAACG
>Ga0208182_1001294_pt1 | contig 11942 bp, 14 predicted proteins | sample MalvireepMed_906_FD_184248 | JGI IMG/M metagenome (GOLD analysis project Ga0208182, IMG submission 184248) | Marine viral communities from the Global Malaspina Expedition - Malaspina viral metaG DeepMed_906 (SPAdes) (version 2) | ecosystem: Environmental > Aquatic > Marine > Oceanic | place...
GGAACAATTCGATGACGCGGAAGACTTCGAGTGGAAGTAAGCTGAATGGTTGACACGACTAAATACAAGTCCGTGGCCATACGGATCCCCTATTATGACGCTTTAGTCAGGATGGGGGCGACCACGCTGCGTGGACCGGGACAGCAGATGATGGTGCTGATCAAGAACGAAGCAGATGAGAGAGGAATAAAGATTAAAGATGAAAGAATTAAGAAAAGTAACAGAAAAAATTAAGAAGGTTCTCATTGACGCAGAGCGTGGCAATGAGGAGTTTCCTTGGATCGTGGACAAGCTGTCCCTCATTAAGATGTATGACATGGGGCTGCCGATTCACATGGTCCTGGGGCTGATTGACGAATTCGTGGAGGACGTGGAGGAGAGAAAACGCATAAAGGCTTTGGAAGGGTTCGATGAGGAACACGTACGAAAAGTTTATGACAAGGTTAATGTAAAATGGAACGACAGGAACATCAACTAACGAAGAAGATCATTGATCTTCACCAGGTGGAGGACGGCGCCATCAATCCCAAGACGGGGTTGACGGAGAAGCCTTCGTGGTACGTTCGGTTCGAAGACATGTCTGATCGTGTGCTGTTCAGGTCCAAGTTACTAGAGCTATTATCGATGGGATTCAGGAAGACAGTGGAAAATTTCAAGGCCGGAAAGGCCACGACCATGCAGGGGGGCGAAGCGCGCTTCTGGGTTGTGGTGTTCCAGGACTATGAGGTGCGGCTTCAGACGAAATCGCAGATAATGGACATAGTGACGGAAGGACACAAGCACAGGGAGGATGACGACAATGCAAAATTCGAACGAAACGGACACGAAGAAATCACCCTCGACTAAGACATATCCGGACTGCTGGCCCATGGTCCGCATAACCTGGATGGACGCCATGGACGGCGACACGGGATGGGTGGCTCTGAACAAGATGCGCGACTCCAAGCTGGCGACGTGCGTTGACATCGGCTGGATGATAAGGAATGACGAGGAACGAGTCACGATCATGGGGTCGTGGTGCCTGGATCCGCAGGAGGACGAGGACAAGGACAAGGAAGGGGGACGATACATCACCATACCGAAAGGATGGGTGAAGAAAATAGAATACCTCAAGGTTGATCTGTTGAACTTCTGATGAAAATTATGGACAAATATGAGATTAACGTGTGGAAGGACGCCGAGCTTCTGAGCAAGGAAGTTCTCACTTTCGCTTCCAACAAGGAATGCTACGACTACGTAATGGACAAGCACTACGCTCCGGGGACCTGGACTGGATCACACCAGAACAAGAACGGAGTGACTCTTAACAGACCACCACTTGGGATCAGGATAACATGGGCCAGACGCACCAAGGATAATTATATATACAAGCCTAAAAAACTGACGGCCGAGGAGAAGAAATTGCAGCGTGAGCTTTATGACTCAATAACGCCTGAGACGATTCAGGAGTTGGGGCCTAATGAAATGCTGGCTAAAGTGAGAAAGAATTACGGACCTAATCCAAACGCGACGGGGTATAGTGAATTTCCAGGGAGGAGGCCAAAGACGTATATTGATGGAATGACAGGTGAAAAATATACTAAAGATGATTAAATAGTGAAAAAAATCTTTAAAATAAGTTTTGGTGGGTCTTTAGTTAGAACTATTATCTATACAATTGGACATATGTGCATAGCAATAACCTGTCTTATGCTTATTGCTGATGTAAATTTTAAACAAGCTTTAACAGACGCAATTGTTGAGCCATTGCTTAATGGAGTATGGTACTTTGTTTTAGATAGATTATGGATTAAATATACAAAGGATGATTAAATTAGGACTAACGCCGAAGCAGAAAAAAGTGTATGATATAATCGTGGACTTCATAAAAGCTAACGGATATTCCCCCTCATACGAGGAGATCAAGCAGTTGATCGGCTCGAATTCAAAGAGTCATGTTCACAGGTTCGTCCATCAGCTGAAGCAGCGTGGATGGATCAGTTTTGGAAATGGCAGAAATCGGTCAATTTCAGTGATATGAAGTTAATGTATAGGGATCACCAGGGAAAAAAGATTTTTTATTTTTTTAAATACCGGGTATATGGTGGCACCATGGCACCTTTTGCTGTTAATCCTTATATTTCAACCGTTTGGAGGGTGCCACCTAGGTGCCACCTGTAGACAACGTGAGGGGCTTTTTTGAAAATGATAAAAATAAAATCAGAAAAAATAACTCTATTACAAGGACTTAGATGGTTGATCCACGCATAAGTAACATTACGAGTGGTGGCACTTCGGTGGCACCTAAGGACATGTCATTGAAATACCCAAAGGGTGGGGATGGACTGACGGTGAAACAGCGCATGTTCGTTAAGATATTCACGGAGAATGAAGGGAGATTGACTCCCACTGAGTGCGCCAGGCAGGCTGGATATAAGGAAGACAGCGCTAACGTGTCATCTTCATTATTGTTAAACGGCAAGAGGTATCCACGCGTGGTGGATGCGATCGTGAAGAGACGTGCGGAGATTGAGAAAACACATGAAGTTAAACTGCAAAAACATGTACAGGAATTGGCCAGGCTTCGCGAGAAATCTCTCGTGGAGAAGTCTTTTAGTGCTGCTGTTAATGCTGAGCGCTTGCGGGGTCAAGCCGCAGGATTGTACATTGACAGGAAAGAAATCAGAACAGGGACTATTGATTCTATGTCCCGTGAAGAAGTTCTAAAACAATTAAAGGAATTAGGATTAGATGGAAAATTTAAAAAAGAAGGTAATCAAACTGTCCTTTCGGTCGAAGAGAAATCCGATGGCGAAGGACTTAAGGACGTCACCGAAGTGGAAACAGAGGGTAGTGAAAGACAAAAAGAAGTATGACCGTAAAGACGGAAACAAACTTTTGGAAGAGTGTAAAGAGATTGTTGGAAAATGGTGATGAGAAATATCTCATTTCCAGGATTGAAAGCTATGTTACTCCAGGATTCCCAGATTGCATAATATTTCACAATGTTACAGGATTCTTCACGCTTGAACTGAAGATAGTACAAGCTAACAACAGGGTACGAATCTCACCCCTTCAAACAGCATGGAATAAATGGTATGCAGGCTACGGAGCGCCTGTATTCATACTCGTTAACTTGCCCAAGGCCCCTGGGGGGTCTAGGGTTAAACTGTTTTCAGGGGCCGAGGCCCAAGACTTACGCGAAAAGGACATAGATTCAGTGCCCGGGTTGTACGAAGGGCCGCTCGCGCAGCTAGATTTCTTGAAACTCCCAAACTCCGTTTTTAATAAATAATATTGGGCCGAGGGCCGCGGACCGCGCATGACGCACCGGGCGCGCGATCCTTTTCCGCCTGACGGCAAAACTCCCGAAACTCCCGGAAATCAGCCAATCCTTATTTGGGCTGTTCACCAGCAGTTCCCGGGCCCATGTCACCCGCAGCTCGGCAAACTCCTAAACTCCGCGGAAATGCTTAACATCTTATAAGGGTCGATGACCTGCAGTCCGGAAGCCCGGGGACGCTGCGCGCCTCCTGAAAATAGTTCAAATGAGTTCTTGCTTTGTGGATAAGTTTCTGATATAATAAGAACAGAAATAGAGTGGAGCATCTCGTAAATTGTTGCCTTGATGGTTGAGTTTAAACCTTTGCTCTGTTTCTAGAAAGAGAAGGTTACTATGGTAGTAGACGACACGATAGCACAAGCACTCAACAGAGTGGCTGACGCCATTGAAGAGAATGGCGAAACTTTAAAAAGAATCGCAGACCATTATGACGGGGTTGTTCCTGTTATGACACGCAACGCGAAACGAGCAGAAGTAATGGCTGAAGAGCAAGAGAAAGGATTTGCACAGGGGATAAAAGATATGTTCGCCCCACAAGAGCATTAAACTCCGAAACTCCCCGAGTTGTGCACAACCTGTGGATAACTTGGGGATAAGTTCCGGGGCGCACCGGGGTACCGGGGACTGACTTGGTTAAACTCCCAAACTCCTCAAATATACATTAACTATTTTGGGGGATTTCGGTGAGTGGGTCAGTCGCACCGGGCGCGCCCGGCGTTTACTTCACGGAAATAGAATGGCGGAAAACAGCCAGTTATTTATTTCGCCCGGGCTCTTGACAGGAGATGCCTGGATGCGTATATTAAGAAGAGGATAGAGAAAGAGAATAAGAATGCTACATTTCCTAGTTTTATTGTTGATACCTGCCAAAATTGCGTTGGTGGTCGTGCTGGTTTATTACGTGCTGCGCCTCCTGATGTATCCTTAAACTCCTGAAACTCCCGCAAATTGCCAACAATTGAAAAGAGGACCCGAGGTCCTGTTGTCCCGCAGGGCGCGCAGCGTCTCCCGGGCTTCAAACTCCTGAACTCCCAGAAAACTGCCAATCTATTTTGAAGCGTGGATCTCGGAGCTGGTTACCGGGATCCCGGCTTCCTCCCTCCTGACTGGAAAAGTTATCCACAGGAAAAGGCATTGATTACGATTCGGATTCGTGTTATAATGATGATTGAAATAGGGTTGGTACAGTTTAGAAGAATTCGCCTTACTCTGTTTCATAACAAAGAGAGGTTAAGATGATGAATCCACCTTATCAGAGTTAGAGGTTTTGAGGAACATTTACCTAATTAACAAATGACCAAGTGGCGTGGAGAGTAACTCCACAAAACGAGCAAAAGAATTGATAGGTTGGCACACTTGTAATAATACCTTGGTAGCCCTATCAAGGGGCGAGATAAACGGAGTAATTCGGCTCTTGCCCCACTAAACTCCCTACAACTCCCAATCCGATTACTATCCGCTTTGATATGTCGCAGTTGCGCCCACCGGGCGCGCCCGGGATTTCCTCCCCAAAACATCTCTTGCGTTCCTGAACTGATTGTGTTATAATGATGGTTCATAAAAATTACTCCAAGGGGGCGAGCTCAACACTCGCCCCAAAACTCCTGAAACTCCTCATCAATGCCAACAATAAGATGACTAATCTTGTCAGTCGCCCGGGCAGCAGGTGAAGGACTTCAGTCCTGTGAGTAATAGGCATAAAAAAAGGGGGGATAAATCCCCCCTTCTATCGACTATGGTCAAAGGATAGTATTACATAGTCAAACCCATTCTTTGTAATAAATAACCTACTTCGGATTGCAAGTGAACTAACAAGTCTTTCCTGTTGCTAGTATCTTTGGCTATCCATTCAATTATAGCATTACATAACACGCCACTAATTAGTTTCCAATCTAGACTATCCTTGTTTGGAACTTTGCTAATAAGTGTTTCCAAATCGCCAACAGCGTTTTGATCTTTGGTGTATTCTATCACCTCTCTTAAAAGAGGTGATATGTCAACTGCATTAACTGATTTAATCGGCACTATATCTTTAGTCATACGGCAACTCGATTAATATCAAACACAGTATTAGGATTTATACTTGCCCATCGTTGATGTTCTGGAAGTAATCCAGCACCAACACGAAAAGCAAGAACATAATCATCGTGTTCTTGAAAGTTCTCTTTGTTGGCTATTGGGTCGTGAGTAAATCGCCAAGCATATTGACCAAGTATGCCTCGTTTAATCTTGGCAACTTGTCCATTATTCTTAATCCATTTACAACTGAAGAAACCAATACCAACAGTAGTTTTAAATTCTTGTTTAGTCATTTACTATCCTTTCTATTTCTAATTATCTTATGTCATAGTTTAATATCATTGTCTTGTTGTATTATTGCAACAGTGTGGACAACCTGTGGATAAGTCGCCCGGGCTATGTAGTAGTGTTGCAGAATTACAACACAAGTCTGGCGCCCGGGTGCTGGCTCGCTTCGCTCGCCCGGTCCGTACTCCAGACTCCCCAATCTCCGACCCCCAACCCCCCCTTTTCAACTGGGACTCCTACAGTTTTCCGGTGGCGAGTTTGAGGGTGACAATCACCCCCTAAAACGTTATAATTGCAAAGGGGAAAAATTTTTAAAAAATGGAAACCGTTTTATGGTCACCAGGGTATTAGCTAAGGGGATTTTATCACTTTTACGCGAAGGTAAAAAAATTCGTGAAATAGCGATGAAATTACCGCATACGGCGGATTATGTGAGGAGAGCGCCCATAAGGCGGGGAAAAATAATCACTGAAAGAAAAGGGTCAAATTACAGACTGGCAGCTGGGGATGAACGATATGATAAATTTCTAAAGGATTTTTCAAAACAATATAAGACTGCCGGTGGTGATGATTTCAGTGAAATGAAGAAGGGAATGGTGGGAATTTCTCCAGATTTTTGGCTTAGGACTCAACAGAACGCGAAAAATAAAGGATTGATCACGTTAGCCGACACCAGAAAGGTCCAGCACCGAGCATCCAAGAGAAGAGACGTAAGTAGCCCTCAATATCAAGAAATGATCAGTCTTAGAGTAGATAAAAGAAACGCCTTATTAAGTATATGGAAAGATATAACGAACGAAGCCTCTAGGGACCCAAGTGGTGTACCTATTCTATCTAAAAACGCTTTTTATCCTATAAACACTATTCCTAGGTTGAAGAAAAAATTTCCAGAATTGTTTAATAATGTTGAAAATGACAGATTGGGAAGAAGAAAAATATATGGTTTAGTTGAATCCACTGTTGCCCATGACAAGTTGAAATATCCTAAGTTCCGTCCAAAATTAGAGAAGTGGGAAGAGGAACAGTATATGGCTCGTCAAATAAATAAATTTACGGGTGAGCCATCGAGCAAGATTGATAGGCAATACTGGACGGATGTGTATAGGTCAAGGCCACCTGATTTCAGAACCGGAGTCCCTACTAATGACGTCCCTAATTTTTTAAGATTCATAAATTCTCAAGGCGCTTTGGACCCTGCCTCTCCATATTTTTTCAGAAAGCATCCTGAATATATTGAATATGCGGTAATGAGAAAGGCTCAGCGTCCACAATTTGATTTGTCACATACTATGCCAAGTTTAAATCCTGAAGGATATTTTCCGGCTCCTTCGAGAAACGTTCCTTTTGGTGGTGGAGACCCCATGAATATGCACTTTATTGGAGCCAGGGCCAACCAACATTGGCAGCCAACATACGAAAGATTGATTTATCAAGCTTTGAAAAATAAAGAATATCATAAAATTCCAATGTACGAGAAAGAAATGATAAAAAGAAACATCGTGACAAAAATTATGGATCCTTATACAGGAAAGGAAAGAGTGTATGGAGGATGGAAGGAATTTGGATTTAGTCGTGGAGGGATAGCCTCCTTGAGGAGACATTAATGGAAACCGTTTCTAATCTGGAAAACCTGGATACGAACACGCTTAAGCTGATCCTTAGAAACGCTCTTGTTGAGCGCCAGGAGGACACTCAGGCTGATTTTTTAAAATTCGTTAAGGCCGTTTGGCCCGATTTTATCGAGGGGCATCACCATAGGATTTACGCGGAGAAATTGAACCGCGTCGCGAGCGGCGAGCTCAAACGGCTCATCGTCAACATGCCTCCGAGGCACACCAAGTCGGAGTTCGCCTCACACCTCTTTCCGGCGTTCTTCATGGGTAGACACCCTAAGGCAAAACTGATACAAACAACGCATACGGGTGAACTGTCCATTCGCTTTGGGCGAAAGACAAAGAACCTATTGGAGTCCGAAGAATATGCTAAAGTATTTCCTGGTGTCCATTTGGCGGCTGATTCTAAAGCTGCTGGTCGTTGGGAGTCGAATCATGGCGGTGAGTATTTTGCTGCTGGTGTCGGTGGTGCAATTACCGGTCGTGGTGCTGATCTTCTTATCATTGATGATCCTCACTCCGAGCAAGACGCGCTCTCACCTACAGTTTTGGAGTCTCATTACGAGTGGTACACTTCTGGCCCTCGTCAGCGTCTTCAGCCTGGCGGCGCTATTGTACTAGTCATGACGCGTTGGTCCATCAAGGACCTGACTGGAAAGCTTCTTGAAGCACAGGGAAAAGAGGCGATGTCCGACCAATGGGAGATCGTGGAGTTTCCAGCCATCTTGAACGAGAAGGCGATGTGGGGAAATTTCTGGGACATGGACAACCTCATGAAGGTGAAGGCGTCGATTCCGCTCACGAAATGGAACGCGCAGTGGATGCAGAATCCAACCTCGGAAGAGGGTGCGCTGATCAAGCGTGAATGGTGGAAGACGTGGGAGGAGGAGAAGATTCCTGAATTGGAGTTCATCATCCAGTCCTATGACACGGCGTTCTCGAAAAAAGACAGCGCCGATTACTCGGCGATCACCACGTGGGGCGTTTTCCGCCCTGATAATGACAGTCCGACGGCCTTGATTCTTCTCGACGCGAAGCGTGATCGGTGGAACTTTCCGGAATTGAAGAAGGTGGCTATGGAGGAATACAAGTACTGGGAGCCGGAGATGGTTCTCATTGAAGCGAAGGCCACTGGGATGCCGTTGACGCATGAGTTGCAAAAGATGGGAATCCCTGTTATAAACTTTACACCGTCGAAAGGAAATGATAAGCATTCAAGGGTGAACAGCGTGGCGCCGCTTTTCGAAGCCGGAGCCATATGGGCGCCTAAGAAGACTTTCGCCGAGGAAGTGATTGAGGAATGCGCGGCGTTCCCGTTCGGCGACTATGATGATTACGTGGATTCCACCACGCAGGCCCTCATGCGTTACAGGCAGGGCTATCACGTTTCACTGAAGGATGATCTGAAGGACGAGTCAATTGAACGTGACCCTAGGGGGAGGGAATACTATTAATGGCAGATTACGACATACTGGAAAATTGGGAAGGACCAACTACAGAAAATAAAGACTGGAGAAAGAAACTCGATAAAGGAATACGTGAGGATCTTTCGGAAGGAATGATTGAATCCCCAATATCGGAAGGGCCAGGAAAGTATGACTGGCTTTCGGACGTGGGAGATTATATCACCGATGATTTTTTAGAGGACTTAGGCGGAGTTGGCGACGTGCTGGGAGATATGGAGTGGGGCAAAGTAGGAATCAACTCACTTCTGAACACGCCTGAAATGCTTTTGGATTTGGCGACATTCTGGCCACAGGCAGGATGGCAGGCCGGAAAATTTTTGTCAGGGGAAGAACCGGAAAACTTTTTAGAGAATAAACCGTGGATTCCTTATGATGAAACTGAATCATGGAAAGAGGGAAAAGGAATTGAGGCAGAAAAAATAGCTCAAGAGAGTCTCGAGGCTCTTGGAGCAATTCCTTTGTACAGATATTTATATAACCGCTCACCGCAGATTGCGCAAACAATAGCCAGAAACTGGATGCCTTTCATGCATGGAGTCGCTACTGATTTTGGAAGTGACCTTAAAAATTATTACAGAAAAATTAAAAAACCTATAAAGTTAACCAAGGGTGCTCCACAAAAAGTTCTAAGTTCATTAAAGAATGCCCTTTGGAGTCCAGGAACAGCTCGTTCTTTGGGCCAAGGAGCAATAACAGGTGGAATTGGAACATTCTTAAGTACCTTATTACATTCAAAACCGGCTTACGGCGCGTTGGATGATCCAGGTGGGGCAAACTATCAAGGTTCTTACGCCGATCGAATACGAGACAATATTGATTTCTCCGCGCCAAGTCCAAGTTTAATTCAGGACAGCGATCCAGTAATCTTCGATGAATACGTCTCAGAACGAATAAGAGAACCACGAGACGAGCGACGCGTACCGGGACCTTGGAACGAGTTTAGGGGCTAGAGATGTCTTTACCCTTTCTCGTAAGAGCGATACTTCGCAATACAAAAAGTTTAACTGGAAAGAATACTACTGACGCTGCCTTAAACTTATTCAACAAGGGTTACAAGGGTGTTTTTAAGAAAGAAATTCCCCCCACATCTAAGGACTATGTAGGATTATCCTCTGCTTTTCGTAACGCAGTTAATAGGTCTGAAACTAAGGGAATCATAAAAAAACAAACTGTTAGGGAAGCAGCTCAAGTTACTGCTGAAGGAAAAAGCGCAAAGCATAGATTGCATCCTGAGCTCGCTGAAGCTCAAAGTAAAAAACAAAGTAAGTCTCGTAAAAAAAATATTGCTGAGGGAAAAGGAATGAATTTACCTCACCAGAAATCATCAACTCGTAAATTAAGTGGTTCCACGAGAAAATGGGTTCCGCAGCTTGACGCTTATATTAATCCATATACCCAGAATAGAGGAATCCATGAAGTCATGGAACAGGCACTTCGTCGTGACAAGCAGAGAGGTCTTCTTGACATTGCGTTTGGGAAGGGAACCAAGGATCAAAAGAAAAAAAGACAAGTGCAGTTTTTAAAACAGTTCCAGAAAAATCTTCTTGATGATGAATTCATGGGTAATTACTTAAGAGCAGCGACTCCTTATGGGAAAAAAGCGGGGCGCTATTTTAAAGAGGATTTTAGTAAACTTTCAACTGATGAACAATATAAAGAAGTAGTCAAAAATTATTTAAAATCACGAGGACACTCTGATAAAGAAATTACGGATTTATTTCCTACAAGATTTGCCACCACAGGACATATTCCTCCTGTTAGGGAGTCCTACGCCGATTGGTTAGGCTTTGGGAATAAAGCTTCTCTTGAAGCGTTTGAGCAATCAGCGAACCCTAGAATGTGGAACCCTGAATTTGGACTTGTGAATATAGCGAAAGGCACATCTGATCCTTGGATCTTTAAGGCGGCGCAGAAAAATAAACTATCCCCGGAAGGACTGGAGCAGGCAAGACACATGTATGATGCTTTTGGAATTAAATCCCTTATTAGGGGAAAACCGATTGGAACACATAATTTGGAAAGACAGGCTAATTTAATTGACTGGGCCACGGGGACTCCATATCAAACCAAGCTGTTTACGGGAAGGCCAGGAACAACAGATGTGGATAAAGCTAGAAGAATGTTTAAACGAATGCTTGAAAGAGGCGATATCACTTATGAAGAGATTTTTGCGGCAATGCATAAAGGGAAGTATCCGGGTTTCCAAGCCGGTGGACTGGTAGGCATAGGATCGAAGATCCTAGCCAAGCTCGCCAAGAAGCTTTCCGAGAAGGAGCTGAAGATGCTCATGGGCTCGCTCTGGAAGGGCGTTGATCCCAAGCAGGCGCCACACTACAAGGCGTGGGCGAAGAAGCGTTGGGGTCCCGGCTACAAGTGGCCCTATCAGAAATCCAGGGTTAAAGGACCGGAAATGAAGAAATCACACTACGCGTCCCTCTCCGATCAGGCGAAGGAAGATCTTAGAAAGCGCTACGCGAAGCGTCTCGCTGAATACATCGCACGAAAGAAGAGGGGACAGTAATGGTAATAGGACCTATATCAAGACGGCTTTTCATGAAGGGCCTAGGCGCACTCGCCGGATCCAAGGTTCTCCCGAAGGGACTCGCTGACATCACCACGAAGGAAGCGGTCAAGAAAATACCTTACGCACCCCCGTGGGTGGGAAATCTGGTTAACACATTACAGCGCACACCACTTCATACAGCTGACTTTAATTTTGCTAAAGTTGGAAACAAAGCAATTGCCGCTAAAATTGGATCAAAGACAAAGAAGATCTATGGCGGCGGAACAGCGAAGGAAACTCACTTCAGGGTTAAGCCCGCTGCAAGCAGGGTGGGCGAGAATCCCAAGCTTGGCATAGAAGGACAAAAATGGGATGACATCGTTTTAACGGAGGAGCCAGGACAAACTTCCATAACCTGGAAGAACAAGGATTTTGACGGCGGAAACGACCAGCACATCGTCATTGACCACAAAAACAAGGAAACAAGATTCGTTGACGACAACTGGCACATGGAGGCTGGTGGCGAGGACATCGCCAAGGACGACTGGATTGAATACGCGTTTCAAACGGATAAAGGAAAGCTTGAAAAAGAACTGGGAGTAATGAAGGGTGACGTGGATGACATGATGGTGGATTACCAGTCTGTCAATCCCATGGATGAACACTACGCGGACATGTTTCAAGAGTATGTTGATTCTTTCTCGCCTTCTGGTAATATGTTCGGTACAGTT
>Ga0208182_1001295_pt1 | contig 11939 bp, 10 predicted proteins | sample MalvireepMed_906_FD_184248 | JGI IMG/M metagenome (GOLD analysis project Ga0208182, IMG submission 184248) | Marine viral communities from the Global Malaspina Expedition - Malaspina viral metaG DeepMed_906 (SPAdes) (version 2) | ecosystem: Environmental > Aquatic > Marine > Oceanic | place...
GTGTGTGCCTGCCAAAGCGCTAGTTCGCTATCGCGGGTACCTATGCGTATGGTTTTTGCCAAAGCTTAGTTATTTTGAAGTTTGAACACTTTTTGAATCAACTCAAGACTTTCGGTATTTGAAAAATCCTCGGTTTTTAAGTGTTTTGCAAACTGAGTAGTAATTTTTTGAATGATGCGCTCGCTTATGATTTCGGCTTGTTCTTCATTAAAACCATCAATTTTTTTGCGCTGATTGTCGATCTCTCCATCTTTAAAATCAGCCAATTTCATCTTTAAAGCGCGAATGGTGGGAGCAAATTGACGCGCGGTTAACCACTCGTAAAACTCCTCTTGAATTTCCTCGATGATGGCTTCAGCCTGCGGCAATTGCTTCTTGCGGCGATTGAGCGTATCGTTGGTGATTTTTGAAAGTTGATCTAGATGCACCAGGCTCACGCCGTTTACTTCTTCTACGTTTTCATTCACGTTTTTCGGAATGCTCAGATCGAGAATAAGTAAGGGTTTCTTGAGGTACAAAAGCTCCTTTGAAATGGTAGGCTTTTGTGCGCCTGTTGCCACAATCAGCACATCTGCTTGAGCGATTTCCGACTGAATATCAGCGTAATCCTTTACAATAAGGTTGAATTTCCCCGCGATGCGTTCAGCTTTATCTTTAGTGCGGTTGATGAGCGTGATGTGATCATTTTTGGTGTGTTTTACCAAATTTTCACAGGTGTTACGCCCAATTTTCCCGGTGCCGAAAAGCAAAATGTTCTTCTCTGAAATAAAAGGAACACGGGATAACATATATTGAACCGAAGCAAAACTCACTGAAGTTGCCCCGCTCGAAATATTGGTTTCATTTTTTATGCGCTTACTCGCCTGAATCACGGCATTGATCAATCGCTCCATAAACGGATTGACCAAATTGAGTTTTTTAGCGCGTTTAAAGCCACTTTTTAACTGACTTATAATTTCAAAATCTCCTAGAATCTGACTGTCAAGACCAGTGCCTACTTTAAAAAGATGCTCAACGGCTTGCTCGTTTTTATATTCGTAAGAGACCGCTTTAAACTCTTCAATGGTACCGCGCGTGTGCTCGCATAACAATTTGATGAGGTCTAAAGGTTCTTGAGCAAAACCATACAATTCGGTACGGTTACAGGTAGAAATAATACTCAAGCCTTCAATACCCTCTTCGTGAGCGCGACTTAAAATCGCTTCTTGAATGGTACTATCAACACTAAAATGCCCGCGCGTTTCAGCATCTGCTTTTAAATAACTTAAGCCGATGGCGAAAAAATCACCGGGATAAGCCGGGTAAAAATGTCGTTTGCCGTTTGTATTCATAAGTTCGGGTGCAAATGTATTTCGGTAAAGCTTCAAAAAATAACGCTAGAGGTATGATTTTTAACGATGACCGAATAAATTGCCCTTTTTTTGAGGAAAATGCTGCAAATAGGCTAATTTAGTGAGGTGTTGTAAGATGAAGAAACGACACTGTTTAGAATAAATCTAAATAAAGTTTATTTTTAATGTTATGGAAGGAGTCAAAAATATCGCTACAGGTTTATATAGTGAAACCACTATTGAAGAGGGATTTTTTATTCTAAAATTTAATAATGAAACCACTGAAGCCCAACAGATAGCCCGTGAAGTTGATAGTAGTTTTATTCAATTTCATTTTTGTGCAAAGGGTAATTCGGTCTTTCAGTTTAACGAAGGAAATTATAAGCTTCCGCTTGCGGAGGAGCATTCGTTGTTGCTGTATAATCCGCAGCGGGATTTACCCATTAATTTGGAGATCGCTCCGGAGAGTTGGGTGATTTCGGTGTTTATTTCGATCAAGAAATTTCATTCGCTCTTTTCAAGGGAAGCCGATTTTATCACCTTTTTAAGTGACGAAAATCGAGACCGAAAATATTACAAAGACGGTTTGATCTCACCTTCTATGGCCATTGTGCTCAACCAATTGATGAATTACAACCTGCATCCTTCGGTCAAGGCTTTGTACTTTAAAGGGAAGGTTTATGAGTTAATTAGCTTGTATTTTAACCGCCCATCTGAAGCTGATGTGGAGCAGTGTCCGTTTTTGGTTGATGAGGATAATGTAGCAAAGATTAAACGCGCTAAAGACATCGTGATCGCACGAATGGCCGAACCGCCATCGCTACAGGAACTCGCCGATGAGATCAATCTTAGCCTCAATAAACTCAAAGAAGGTTTCAAGCAGATCTATGGGGACTCGGTTTATAGTTTTTTATTCGATTATAAGATGGAAGTTGCCCGCCAATTATTGGCTAGCGGTTCGCACAATGTAAATGAAGTAGGGCTGCGAATTGGTTACAGTACTGCAAGTCATTTCATTGCGGCTTTCAAAAAACAATACGGGACTACGCCCAAAAAATACATTCAATCTTTAAGCTAATTATGAGAAAATTAATCCCGGTTTTAGGTCTATTGCTGATTCTTTCGAGTTGCAATTCGACCAGAACTACAAACCAACCTGTTACAAAACAGGTTTTAGTTTTTACTAAAACGATGGGCTGGCGTCACGGTTCTATTGAAAAAGGAGTTGCAACGCTCAAAGAGATAGGAGCTCAGGAAGGTTGGCAGATCGCGCAAAGTGAAGACTCATTAGCTATCAATACCGAGAATCTAGCTAAAACCGATCTTGTTATTTTCTTAAGCACTACCGGAGATATTTTAGGTCCCGATCAGGAAGCAGCTTTCAAGAAGTACATTCAAAACGGCGGTGCATTTATGGGAATCCACGCAGCCACAGATACCGAATTCGACTGGCCTTGGTATGGTAAGTTAGTGGGCGGTTATTTTAAAGATCATCCTAATAATCCAAATGTGCGGAAGGCTAAAGTGAAAAAAGGCAATCCACATGTAACCACGAGTATGTATGCTAAAACTTTTGAGCGAACAGACGAGTGGTATAACTACTACAATTTAAGTGACGCGGTGACCCCTACGTTGTATTTGGATGAAACCAGCTATGAAGGCGGAACTAATGGCGATTATCACCCCATTGCTTGGTATCAGGATTTTGATGGTGGTAGAATGTATTATACCGGCGGCGGCCACACCGACGAAGCGTATGATGAGGTGGCATTTAAGGCACATCTGGAAAGTGTGATGCGCTGGTTGATGGAATGAATCACAATAAATTTTTCTGATAAAGTTTCACATAAGCTTTATAGTTATCGTATTTCTAAAAAATTGATAAGTCGTAATTTTGACGCACTAAAAAAAAGGCATGAAAAAAGGAGTACTTCTAGTGAATTTGGGATCGCCTAAAAGCACCGATCCTAAGGATGTAAAAGAATATTTAGGAGAGTTTTTGATGGATGAGCGCGTGATCGACGTCCCGCTTTGGGCGCGCACGCTGCTTGTAAAAGGAATCATCTTAAATACCCGACCAAAAAAATCTGCTGAAGCCTATTCAAAAATTTGGTGGGACGAAGGTTCGCCTTTGATCGTGTTGAGTGAACGCCTGCAGGCAAAAGTTTCAGAGAAAGTTGATGTTCCTGTGGCATTGGCGATGCGCTACGGCACACCTTCCCTAAAAGAAGGTCTTGAAGAGTTGAATGCAAAAGGTGTAGATGAGGTTTTGATTCTTCCCTTGTATCCTCAGTTTGCTATGGCGACAACAGAAACCATTCTTGTTTTAGCTGAAGAGTTGCGTAAAGCACATTTTCCGCATATGCGTTTTTCAGATATTCCTGCGTTTTACAACAAGCCGGAGTATATTGAAGTACTTTCAAAAAGCATTCACGAGAAAATTGAAAACCTCGACTATGAGATGTTGGTTTTCAGTTATCACGGAGTTCCTGAGCGACACATTCGCAAAAGCGACGTTACAAAAAGTCATTGTAAAATAGACGGCAGCTGTTGTCAAACGCCTTCTCAGGCACATCAGTTTTGCTACCGCCACCAGTGTTATGAAACCACACGCCAGGTTGCTGAAAAACTCAATTTAAAAGAAGGAACCTATTTCACTTCTTTCCAATCTCGTTTAGGTTTTGACCCGTGGTTGCAACCCTATACCGATCGTACCATAGAACGTTTTGGTAAAGAAGGCATCAAAAAAATGGCAATTGTTACTCCGGCTTTTGTGAGTGATTGTCTTGAGACGCTGGAAGAAATCGCGATGGAAGGTGAAGAGATCTTCCACGAGATGGGCGGTAAGGAATTTACCACTATCCCTTGCTTAAATGATCGCGACGATTGGGCGCACGTTGTTGCTACCTGGATCAACGATTGGGCGCTAGTAGAAGCCTCAAAAGCTATAGCATAACATCATTCCCGCGTAGGCGGGAATCTTTTTTTGTAAGCATCTGGAATTTTTATTTTCGAGAATACTTACAAGCATGAATCTTTTTAACCTGATACAAATTGCTAAAAACCGAACGTTCTGAAGCTTTAGGAAACGAACCTATCAGCACGCTGCTTATCAAGCAAGCAGTGCCGGCATCTATAGGGATTCTAGTGATGTCGCTCAATATTCTTGTCGACACCATTTTTGTGGGCAATTGGATTGGGAGTATTGCGATCGCAGCGATCAATGTGGTGCTGCCGGTTTCTTTTTTTATTGCAGCTTTGGGGATGGCAATCGGGATAGGTGGTTCTTCTATTATTTCTCGCGCGTTAGGAGCTAATGATAAGAGCAAGGCGCTAAAAACCTTTGGTAATCAAATAACCATAACCTTGCTGTTGACCATCAGTATGGTGATTTTAGGCTTGGTTTTTATCAATCAGTTAATTCCTGCCTTCGGAGGAAAGGGCGACATCTTTGAGCCCGCAAAGATCTATTACCGAATTGTACTTTACGGAGTGCCGGTGCTAGCGCTGTGTATGATGGGCAACAATGTGATCAGGGCCGAAGGCAAACCTAAATTTGCAATGATTGCAATGATCATTCCGTCGTTAGGTAACCTGATTCTTGACTATCTCTTGATCAACATCCTAGATATGGGGATGGAAGGCGCCGCCTGGGCAACCACAGCATCATATATCTGTTGTTTCTTTTACGTGCTTTGGTACTTTTTAAGTGACAATTCTGAACTGAAAATTGATGTCAGCCATTTTGGTCTTGACTGGCCTATTTTAAAAGAAATGTCTGCTTTAGGTTTTGTGACCCTTGCGCGACAAGCAGTGGTAAGCTTGACCTATTTGTTGATGAACAATATTCTGTTTAAACTGGGCGGCGAAGCTTCGGTCACAGTGTATGCGATCATAGGGCGTATGCTTATGTTCGCTTTGTTTCCCGTCCTTGGGGTTACCCAAGGTTTTCTACCGATCGCCGGTTACAATTACGGAGCGCAAAATTATGATCGGATGCGTCAAAGCATCAAGTTAGCGATCTATTATGCTTGCGGGGTTGCCGTACTGATCTTTATAGCAATTATGGCATTTCCAGAAGCTATTGTTTCGGTTTTTACCCAAGATGAAGCGGTGCTGCGCGATACACCTTGGGCGATGCGCTGGGTGTTTGCGGCGATTCCTATTATAGGGATTCAGTTAATTGGTTCGGCGTATTATCAAGCGATTGGTAAAGCAACTCCGGCATTGCTTTTAACGCTCACCAGACAAGGATTTTTCTTTATTCCGCTGGTGCTTATACTTCCTAATTACTTTGGCGAATTAGGCGTTTGGATTTCTTTTCCCATTGCTGATACCTTATCAACAGGAGTTACGGCTTACTTTTTATGGCGAGAAACACGCCTAAAATTAGACTAGAGGTATTCAAAAAAGATTGTAATGATTAACTTAGTTAGCTACTAACTAAGTCTTTTAATTATGCACAAACTTTTACTCGTTAATCGAGGGTCAAATGCCGCAAGCGGTTACACTCAAACAACGCGAAGCGTGCGCAATGCATTTCGCAGTGTATCTTGTTTGCTTGGGTTATTTTGCTCCTTGTTCTTTCTTTCATCAACCAATATTCAAGCACAGGAGGTTGATGAGTCCCTTTATGAAGCTTTAGAATATCGTCTTATAGGTCCGTTTAGAGGCGGTCGTAGTGCGGCGGTAACCGGCGTTCCGGGAAAACCCAACTTATTCTATTTTGGAGCTACCGGTGGTGGCGTATGGCGTACCAAAGATGGTGGTCGTTCTTGGGACAATATTTCTGATGGTTATTTCGGCGGAAGTATTGGCGCCGTAGAAATCGCTCCTAGCGATCACAATATTATTTATGTGGGTGGTGGAGAAAACACGCTGCGCGGAAATGTTTCTTCCGGTTACGGAATGTGGAAATCTACAGATGCCGGTAAAACCTGGGAAAAAGCAGGCTTACCTAAAAGCCGACACGTTTCAAAAATACGGGTGCATCCTACCAATCCAGATATCGTTTATGCTGCGGTTTTGGGTGATATTTATAAACCTACGCAAGAGCGTGGAGTTTACAAATCTACAGATGGTGGCGCCAATTGGGAGCGCGTACTTTTTGCTACCGAAGATGCCGGTGCGGTTGACTTGACGTTTGATCCTAACAACCCTCGTGTTTTATATGCTTCGACCTGGCATTCCCGCAGAACGCCGTACAGTTTTATCAGTGGTGGTGAAGGTTCAGCCTTATGGAAATCTACTGATAGCGGTAAAACCTGGAAAGAGATTTCAAAAAACAGCGGATTCCCTACAGATACGTTAGGAATCATTGGAGTTGCGGTTTCGCCTGTAAATTCTGAACGTGTTTTTGCGATGGTTGAAAATAAAGATAAAGGTGGTCTCTATCGAAGCGAAGACGGCGGTACCAGCTGGAAACTCATCAACGACGATCGCAACTTAAGACAGCGCGCGTGGTATTATACTAAAGTATATGCAGATACTCAAGATGAAGATGTAGTGTATGTACTTAATGTGAGCTATCATAAAAGTACGGATGGCGGTAAAACTTTTGAAAGTAATAATGCGCCGCACGGGGATCACCACGATCTATGGATCGCTCCAGAAAATCCTATGCGTATGGTAATGGGAGATGATGGTGGCGCTCAGATCACTTATGATGGTGGAGAAACCTGGAGCACTTACGGCAATCAGCCTACTGCGCAGTTTTATAGATTAGCAACAGACAATCAGTTTCCGTATCGTATTTATGCAGCGCAGCAAGATAACTCTACGGTGCGCATTCCGCATAGAACAGATGGCTACAGCATTACCGAAGAAGATTGGGAAAGCACTGCCGGTGGCGAAAGCGCGCATATTGCGGTAGATCCAGAAAATCCAAATATCGTTTATGGCGGAAGCTACGACGGCTTCTTAACCCGCGTGAATCACGAGAACAATACGGTGCGTTCGGTTTCGGTTTGGCCAGATAACCCAATGGGCCACGGTGTTGAAGATATGAAGTACCGTTTTCAATGGAATTTCCCCATTATGTTCTCCCGTCACAATCCAGATGTATTGTACACCTTCAGTAATCACGTGCATAAAACCACAAACGAAGGACAAAGTTGGGAAGTGATCAGCCCGGACCTTACGACGGATGATAAATCAAAACAAGGTTCTTCCGGAGGACCGATCACGCAAGACAATACTTCCGTAGAATATTATTGTACCATTTTCGCAGCTAATGAAAGTCCGTTGAAAGAAGGTTTGCTCTGGACAGGTAGTGACGATGGTTTGGTTTATGTGTCACGCGACGGCGGTGAAAGCTGGGAGAATGTAACGCCAAAAGGAATGCCCGAGTGGATGATGATCAACAGTATTGAGCCGAGCTATTTTGACGAGGGCACCTGCTACATCGCCGGTACCAAATATAAAACCGGTGATTTTGCACCGTATTTATACAAGACTACAGATTACGGTAAAAGCTGGGAAAAAATCACTGATGGAATCGAAGCAGAGCACTTCACACGTGTGGTTCGTGAAGATCCTGAAAAAGAAGGTTTATTGTATGCAGGTACCGAAACCGGAATGTACATTTCGTTTGACGCCGGTGAAAATTGGAAACCTTTTCAGCTGAATTTACCTATTGTTCCGATTACTGATTTGGCGCTTAAGGAGAACAATTTGATCGTAGCGACACAAGGGCGAAGCCTTTACATTATTGATGATTTAAGTATGTTGCATCAGGCGATCGAAGCAGAAGATACCGATGCGGTGCATTTGTATAAGCCAAAAGATACTTACAGAATGGGCGGTGGTAGCCGCAAATCAAATTCGGCAGGGACCAATCACCCAAGCGGCGTGATGACCTATTTCTACCTTCCGGAATATGATGCTGAAAAAGACAGTATTTCATTGACGTATTTTGATGCTAAAAACGATACGATCAAATCGTACAGTACTAAAGGAAGTGAAGACAAATTAAAAGTCAAAGAAGGAGCTAATCAATTCAACTGGGATATGACCTATGACGGCGCAGAGCGACTACCGGGAATGATCTTATGGTGGGCGAGTACCCAGGGGCCACAGCAAATCCCCGGTGAGTACACCGTAAAACTGAATGTAAACGGAACCGATTATTCGCAACCATACACCGTTCTGGCAGATCCACGTTCTGAAGCGACCGTTGCAGACATGCAGGCGCAATTTAATTTTATTTCAGATGTAAATGAGACTGTAGATCACGCGCACCAGAGCATCAAAAAGATCAGAAACATCAACGCGCAGTTGAGTGCTTTTGAGAAGCAGTACAAAGACAATCCCGATACTGAAGAACTTCGGGAAAAGTCTAAAACCCTGCGGGAAGATCTTGAGGAAATTGAAAAAGCGCTGTATCAAACCAAAAACCGAAGTGGGCAGGATCCGCTTAATTTCCCGATCAAATTGACCAATAAATTGGCGCATTTGAATTCATTAGTGAGTATGGGAGATTTTGCTCCAACAGATCAGGATATTGCGGTTAAAAATGAATTAACGGCTAAAATAGATGCAGAATTGAACAAGTTTGACACGCTGGTAAGCGATGAGGTTACTGCGTTTAACGAGGCGTTTAATGCGATGAAGCTCAACTATCTTTTTGTAGAAGAAGAATAGATAAAGCACATCTTTGTAATAAATTTTAAAACGATTCCCGCCTTTCGCTGAGGCGGCGAATCGTTTTTTATTATTTCGGTTTACCTTTGTTTTATGGAAGCATACTACCTCTATTTTAAATCCCTGCACCTCATATTTATTGTAACTTGGTTTGCGGGACTGTTTTATGTGCCGCGCCTGTTTATGTATCAGATCGAGGCTTCCCAAAAACCCGAACCAGACCGAAGCATTCTGGGCGATCAATTGGCCTTGATGACCAAACGCCTCTGGAAGATCATCACCTGGCCTTCGATGATTTTAGCCAGTCTATTTGCTTTTGTGCTGTTGCATCTAAATCCGGGGCTTTTGTATGCACCTTGGATGCAAATTAAACTGGGTTTTGTTGTGTTGTTGTATGCCTATCATTTTAAAAACCATCAGATATTTAAGCAATTGCAATCCGGTAATTTTAAATACACCACAAAATTTATGCGCATCTGGAACGAGGGACCAACCTTGATCTTGTTTGCGGTGATCTTTTTGGTCATTACCAAAAGTGCCACCAACTGGATTTGGGGATTGGCCGGTTTGATCTGTTTGGCAGTGCTTTTAATGTTAGGTATAAAACTCTATAAAAGCATTCGCGAAAAAAACCCAAATGCCTAACGGCGCGATTTTTGATAACTAGTTTTCGATGAAATTCAACAAGCTTTCTTTACGCCTGCGTATTTTCTTTGGGATGGTGTTGCTCATTTTAGGAGCTTCGATTCTCATTGGGATCATAAGCGTAGTGCAATACAAAGAAGAAGCAAAAGAGTATCATCGCGATAGATTATTGCGGAAAGAAGATCAAATCAGAGCAGAGATCGATTATGTCTTAGATCAGACTTCATACGAAGTGATTTCTAAAAACATTCCGTTTATTTTAAAGTTTAATAATGATATTTATCGCATTGCCGATGTTCACGAACTGCCTATAAACATCTACGATCTTGACGGAAAACTACTCGTCAAATCAAAAGAAACCTTTACTGAAGACACACTGGAAACCAGTTTGAATCCTTCCGTCTTAGAAGGTTTAGCCAATACGCCTACAAAACGATGGATCGTACAATCTGAGATCGACGGGGTAAAATATCAATCTTCTTACACGTACATCAACGATAACAAATTCAAGCCGCTGGCGATAATGAATTTGCCCTACATTCAGGATGACGATTTTATCACGCGCGAACTTGACGAATTCTTACGCAGATTGGCAGAAGGTTATTTGTTTATGCTGTTGATCGCGACCGTACTTTCTTATTTTCTTTCGCGATACATCACCCGCAGTCTTAAAACGATAAGCGATAAGATGATCGAGACGCGATTAGATAAGCGTAACCAGCGTATTGAGATTGACGATGCAAGCGAAGAAATAAGCAATTTGGTGCGCTCCTACAATGGGATGATAGACGAACTTGAAAACAGTGCGGCAAAACTGGCGCAAAGCGAACGGGAGGCTGCATGGCGTGAGATGGCAAAACAAGTTGCACACGAGATTAAAAACCCGTTAACGCCTATGCGCTTGACGGTACAGAGTTTCCAAATGCGTTTTGATCCCAACGATCCTGATATTCACAAAAAGCTTGATGAATACAGTAAAACCTTGATTCAGCAGATAGATACAATGAGTTCAATTGCGGAGGCTTTTTCCAACTTTGCAAAAATGCCGGCGCAGCAAAATGAAACGCTTAACGTCGTTTTCGTTACCAAACTCGCACTGGATATCTTCACAGAACATTACCTCACCTTTGGCACTGATGCAGAGGAGATCACGGTAAAACTAGATCGCACACAGCTTATAAGGGTGGTAACTAATCTGGTCAAAAATGCGATTCAGGCGACAGAAGGGGTTCAGGATCCTAAAATTCGGGTGGAGATCAAAAGCGATGTCGATACGGTTTGTATCTTAGTCTGTGACAATGGGCACGGTATTCCCGAAGAGAACATCGAGAAGGTTTTTGAGCCAAAATTCACTACTAAGTCAAGCGGAATGGGGCTTGGGCTGGCAATGGTTAAAAATATTGTGGAAACCTATAACGGAACCATTACCTTTACTTCTAAGGAAGATCGAGGCACTGTTTTTAAAGTGACTTTCCCTAAAGCTGAAGCTTAATTTCCGCGCTGCGGAGCAAAAATATTGACTATGAATTTTGAAAATCTCATGTATGAGGTTGATGATCAATTGGCGATCATCACCATAAACCGACCTAAAAAATTAAACGCACTCAATAAAGAAACCATACAAGAACTGCACGACGCATTTGCTGAAGCAGATGCCGATGAAGACATTGGTGTGATCATTTTAACCGGAAGCGGCGAGAAGGCTTTCGTGGCCGGAGCAGACATCAGCGAATTTGCCAATTTTGAAGAGGAAGAAGGCGCTTTGCTGGCGCGAAAGGGTCAAAAATTACTCTTTGATTTTATCGAAAATCTAAGCACACCAGTCATTGCGGCGATCAACGGTTTTGCTTTGGGTGGCGGCCTCGAACTTGCGATGGCGGCACACATACGTATTGCCAGTCACAACGCGCGTATGGGCTTGCCGGAAACTTCACTGGGCTTGATTCCCGGGTATGGTGGTACGCAGCGTTTACCGCAGTTAGTAGGCAAAGGTCGCGCTTTTGAAATGATTATGACCGCCGGGATGATCGATGCAGATCGCGCTTTTCAATCGGGTCTAGTGAATCACGTGACTTCGCAGGAAGAGTTGATGGCACTTGCCGAAAAAATTGCGGGTAAGATCTTAAACAACAGTGGTGTTGCCATTGCCACCGCGATACAGGCGGTAAATGCTGGTTTTAAATCCGGAGTAAACGGTTATGATGCCGAGATCGAAGGTTTTGGTGCGTCTTTCGCCACCGAAGATTTTAAAGAAGGAACTACCGCCTTTTTAGAAAAACGCAAACCGGAGTTTCCTGGGAAGTAAAAGGCACTGCCTTAGAG
>Ga0208182_1001306_pt1 | contig 11883 bp, 7 predicted proteins | sample MalvireepMed_906_FD_184248 | JGI IMG/M metagenome (GOLD analysis project Ga0208182, IMG submission 184248) | Marine viral communities from the Global Malaspina Expedition - Malaspina viral metaG DeepMed_906 (SPAdes) (version 2) | ecosystem: Environmental > Aquatic > Marine > Oceanic | place...
CCAATCAGCTTGATAAGCCGTTGTCCAACGATGAGTGGAAGCAGGTCATCAGTCATCTTGGCAGTGGCAGCGCCTTTGAGCGTGCCAAAAAACTGCGCGATAAGTTTAACGTCAAGTTCGATGATGGCAGCTCACGCCATATTCAGTTTTTTTGGCCGAGTGCCGACGACAATATTTGGCAGCTGAGCAATCAGATTATGATTGATCACAGCAGCCAAAATGGGCGCACTAGCCGCTTTGATGTCACTATCTTGGTCAACGGTTTACCCCTTGTACAAATCGAGCTCAAGCGCCGTGGCGGCATCGAGATTGCCGAGGCGTTCCATCAGACCATGCGTTACTCAAAAGCTGCCTACAAGGCAGGTCACGGCTTATTTGAGTTCATTCAGCTGTTCGTCATCAGTAATGGTGCAAACACGCGCTACTATGCCAAAGGCACACAGCACTTTAATTTTACTTTTCCATGGGCAGATAGTGACAACAAGCCGATTAATGAGATCGTTGATTTTACTGAGGTTTTTCTAACCCCCACGCACCTTACCGAGATGATCGCCCAGTTTATCGTGCTTTATGAGTCCTCAAAGACCATGATGGTACTCAGGCCCTATCAGGTCCACGCAACCAAGCGCCTAATTGAGCGCGCCACCACATCAGATAAAAACGGCTATATTTGGCATACCACAGGATCAGGCAAAACGCTGACCTCATTTAAAGCCAGCCAAATCATCATGCAACTACCTGATGTCGAAAAAGTCGTGTTTGTCGTCGATAGAAATGATTTGGACACTCAAACCGCCAATGAGTTCAACGCCTTTAAAGACGGCAGCGTAGACAGTACAACCAACACCAAAAATTTAGTCAAGCAGCTGGGCGAGAACCACGACAAGCTGATCGTCACCACCATTCAAAAGCTCAACCGCGCTATCAAATCAGAGCGGCATCAAGAAAAAATCAGCTATCTTAAAGACAAAAAAGTCGTCTTTATCTTTGATGAATGTCACCGCAGCCAATTTGGGGAAACCCACCGAAACATCAAACGCTTTTTTCAACAATCGCAGATGTTCGGCTTTACCGGTACACCCATATTAGTTGATAACGCCCATAACAAAGCTGGGCTAAAACTCACTACCGCCTATCTATTTGATGAGTGCTTGCACCGCTACACCATCGTGGATGCCATTCGTGACAGAAACGTACTGCCGTTTCAGATTGACTACGTAGGTAAATTCACCAAAAGCGATGGTGCAGCCGATGAAAAAGTCACCGCAATTGATACTCAAGAAATCTATAACGACCCCAAGCGTATTGATGATATTGCTCGCTACATTATTGAAAAGCACGACACCAAGACCAAACGCCGCGAGTTTAACGCTATATTTTGCGTCAGCTCCGTTGATATGCTCACGCAGTACTACGACGCTTTCGAGCGTATTCAAGCACAAAAGCAAGCTGATGACCCTACCTTCAAGCCACTCACCATTGCCACGATATTTTCTTACGCTGCTAACGAAGCCACTGATGCCAGTTTCGAAGAAAATGGGCTCATTGAAGAATCAAGTTTTGAAACTCCTGCCCAAGTCGATGAGACCAGCCGCGACAAGTTAGATCGCTACATTGGCCAATACAATCATACATTCGCTACAAACTTTGATTCAGGCAAGAACTACTATCCTTACTATCGTGATATTGCCACCAAAGTAAAGCAGCGCAAGATCGATATTCTTATCGTTGTGAACATGTTTCTCACAGGATTCGACGCCAAAACCTTAAATACGTTATACGTGGATAAGAACCTAAAGTACCATGGTTTGGTGCAAGCTTTCTCACGCACCAATCGTATCTATAACGACAAAAAACCCTTCGGTAATATCGTCTGCTTTCGTAACCTAAAGCAAAACACCGACGACGCTCTAGCCCTGTTTGCTAACAAGAAAGCGAAAGATATCGCCGTCATTCCTGAGATGCATGAGCTCCAAAAGCACTATGATCAAGCCGCTAAGAATCTCTTAGATATCTGTGCTGATTATAAGGCCGTTGACACACTAGAGACTGAAGACGAGCAGTTGGCATTTATCAAAGCATTTCGAGAAGTGATGCGCTATAACGAGCAGCTAGGCACTTTCGTGGACTACGACCAAGCTGATACAGATCTGAATAAAGAAGACTTTGCCAATTTTGCCAGTAAATATATAGATCTATACCGCAATATTCGTACCCAAAATAAAAATAGCGAGGATAAAACCTCAGTACTAGATGACATTAACTTCCAGATTGAGATGCTGCACAGCGACCGCATCAACGTCAGCTACATATTAGAGCTACTCAAGCAAGCCAATAAAGAGCAAGACGAGGGTAACGAGGAAAAGGCAGCCCAGTACCAAGCCCAGGTGGACGACTTAATCATGAATGAGCCGACCTTCCGTGACAAGCAGGAACTTATCCAAAAGTTCATCAATGAGCAGATGCCTAAAATGCCAGATGGTCAGACAGTAGAGGAGGCTTTTGCACACTTTTGGGACGTAGAAAAAGAAGCCGCCTATCAAGAACTATGCAAAGACAACAACCTAAAAGCCGACGTCATGCAAGAGATCCTCAGAAAATATGAGACTAGCAAGAGACTACCTGACCGTAACGAAGTGAAAGCGCTACCTAACTATAAAGTTAAGCTATTTGAGCGCAAGCCCCTTCACGAGAGACTCATGGGCAAGACTCGTGACTTTATCCAGAAGTTTTATGCTGATATGTAAAAGACTATCCATGATCCTGTGCAACTGCACTTTAATCTAAACCCATCACCAGGGCATCATGGTCAATACACGTTGGCCATTTATGTAATAGCTCATCAGCATCAAAACCTTCTCAGGGGGCAGAGTCAGCTCTTTAGTTGTTCCATTGAGATGAGTTATGCAAGTGATATCCTCTGTATAAACCTTAGTCTTTTTATCATAAAACCCAAAAATTCCACCAACTAGCCGAACATCACTCAAAAGCTTTGCATGTTTTTTATCCACTGCCTTACTTATGGTAAGGGTTCCTAATGGCTCATCAGCTATTAGCATCAGAGTAACGAACTGCATCACACGATCATATAATTTTGGATTTTCCATCATCTCATTGTAAAAAGCGTATGCTTGATCGCTTGTGCAGAAGTTTTCAAACAAAGTAAATGCACGAGCTACCATTTCCGCAACGCTATGATCATTTTCTGCAAATTTAATGGCTATCGTATTTCTTGCAAGTGGTAGCATCACAGATAAAGCGCCTTCACTATCTGCCACTACACCATCGACCATATACGGCTCTATATCTGCGTCAAAACTTGATAGCGCAGCTTTGTGGCTTTCAATAAACATAACCTATTACCCATGATAGTGTGGATTACTTCCACCAGTAGCATGACTATTGTCATCTAGTAGCGAATCCTGTTCTCTATAATTAGCCAGAGAGTCAGATTGCGTTTGGTTATTGCTATCAATATTTCTGCCTTCAACGCCTGTATTTTGAGCAGTAGCTTCTTTATTATTTTCTTTTACGTTGGCTAAAAATGGATCCTCTTCCTCACCCAATCCTATATCACCACCTAAACTCTCGATCATACTTTTGAATAAAAACTTATCTGACTTTCTTGTTAAAAAATCTGGAAAGTGAATGGCGAAGTAATCTCGAATCATTTGCTCAGTTTCACCTTCAGTTGCCAATACTTGACCCAAAAACGCCCCCATCAGAATTTTCTGCTTGTTCAGTCGTTTATCAAGCTTTACTTGTTGAACCTTAGCTTGACGTTTTAATTCTTCTAATCGTTGGCGTTCTTTTAACTCATTGGAATCTTGGCTATCGAAAATAGATGTAGGTGACTTACTACTAGATGCTGACATCAAACTTATCCTTAATGATTAATTTTATTCAGCATAGCAAGCACTAAACAACAATTCAATAAATTATGATATGCTTTAACACAGCTGTATCTAGCTCCTAGAATATTTTATTTTTGCGATTGATGGTGGCGTCTCCCTGACTAAGGGCGAAGTAACGACTCATTTTTTAATCTATCCACTTCGTTACTATACTAATAAATGAATCATTATTCGTTGGGGGAACCCCAAACCCCGCACACCACAAAAAGCCGTGGTGTGCAAAAACCTTCAACCTAAGGCAAATTATTATGACCATGGTTCATATTGCGACAAAAGCAATTTCTCGAAAAGCAGGACAGTCCGCTGTGGCCTGTGCAGCCTATCGTGCTGGAGATATTCTTGACGATACCAAATATGGTAAGACCCATGATTATGGTAAAAAGTCTGGGGTTATGAGTAGCGATATCGTTTTACCGTTTTCGTTAAAGGCGCTAGGTGTGAGTGTAGATAGAGAGACACTTTGGAATACTGCGGAAGCAGCAGAAACAAGATCCGATAGCCGTGTGGCTCGTGAATGGCTCATTAATCTGCCTTACGAGTTATCAGAAAGTGAGCGCCATCAGCTAGCAATAGATTTTGCCCAAAAGATTTGTGATGATATGGATGTAATCGCTGATGTATGTATTCATCGTCCTGTAATGAAACTTCCATTCGATCCGAACGCTGAGCCGAGCTCGAAACGATTACGTGAAGGAGAAGAAAATCCTGACCCACGTAATTTCCATGCCCATATTATGGTAACCACTCGAGCGCCCACTATTGGGCCTAATAAGACATTGGCCTTTGATCCAAAGCTCAAAGTACCATTTGAATGGTCCAACAAAAAACGTAAGGCTCATGATCTGCCATCATCAATGCAAGAAATTAAGCGTATTCGTGAACTCTGGGTAAATACCGCCAATAAAGTGTTAGCCGAATATAATCTGCCGTTAATGGATGCACGTAGTTACAAAGATCAGGGGCTTGATCAGCAACCCACCATTAAAATGGGCGTAAAAGCGACGGCAATGGAGCGCCGAGGCATCACGACCGAAAAAGGCGATATTAACCGCGCTATTAAAACACGCAACAACCTAGTGGCTGAGAATCATATTAGACAGGAAGCAGACAATGAACGACGAATTAGCGCACTTAGAAAAGGACTTGCTTGGGCAACTGAGAAAAATGCAAGACTACCTGGACGCATTGGAGGCACAAAACAACGAACTGACTTTGCAAAACAACTCTCTGGAAGCTCAGAACCTCTCATTACATACTGCACAGGACAGTCTCATAGAACGGCAGCTCGAGTTGACGACACAAAACGATGCGTTGAAGACGCAAAATCAGGCATTGCTTGGGCAGCTAAACGATGCGAAAACCTACCAAAGCGATGTGATGATACAAAACAAAGAATTAATGGCACAGCACAAGCAAATGATAAGCTCACACAACGAATTGACGACGCAAAACAAGCAATTGAGGGAATCACTGAAGCTATCAGAAAGTCAGATATTGAAATTAACAAAGCAACTGAGCGAAGCGCAAAACCAAACCCCAGCCCCTTCGATGACAACGCACGACGAACAAGAGCTGCTCGACTTGATCGACAGCAAAGACAAGTTGATCGAGACACTCGAGCAAACCGTCACAAAGATGAGAGAATCTTTGAGTATGCTGAACGTATGAAGCTGCACTTAGCCATGCGTTTAATTCAACGCCATCACAATTCAATGGCAATCAGCTGGGCACAAGGAGAAACGATAGAGGATGCCCCTGATAAATTTGATAAGCGTCAAGTTGCGATACTTAGCGAGTTTGCAAAGCGCCTTGGTATTGAAGATAAAGATAAAGCGCTAGGGTTTAGAGATCACTTACAGCAAGTGGGCAAACGTTTTGATTACACGCTGGTTGAGAACAACAAATCCATTATCAAGCTTTTGCGTGATCCTAAAGCTGAACGAGAGCGGTATCTGGCGCTTATTAAGCATTTTGAGGACTTTAGGGACGATATTGATCAAAAGCGTGCGACATTTAAAACTAGTATCATCAATAAGCTAGGCGGTAGCGCAGGAGACGTTGGTAGACTGACTCGAGACGTTGTCTCCTCATTCAACTATACAGAATGGTTAACTGATTATATTGATAATGATAATCACCCAGCTGAGGCGAGGAAATGTGCTAAAGAACATCTTGCAGATACCTTAGATAAAACGTGTCAGCAGTTTAAATTTGCGTTTCGTGATATGAGCTCATTACCAACTACCCAGCGTAAAGCTTACTCAGAGACTCTTAAAGCCGCTTTAGAGACGTTTACCGAGCAATACGACGGAAAACTTTCTGAAAGCCAATACAAGGCCATACAGGACGGTTTACAGTCCTATCAGCATCAAGTGAGTAGAACTAATGCACCCAGTCGAGGATTTAGCCCTTAATCTAATCCTTAAAAAAACATTACACAGGGTTAAATTGCTTAGGCAAGCTGCGTGGTTTAAGTGATGATTTTTCACTTATCCACAAAAAAATTTATCACCCGTTTCTTTGAGGGTTTTTATTTGATCCTGTTTACTCCTGTTTATTCCTGTTTGAGAGCTATTTTTCCCTGTTAAAATCAATACCTTACAAGAAAGAAAAAGAGTAAATGAGCAGAAAACAGAGTAAATGAGCAGAAAACAGAGTAAATGAGCAAAAAACAGAGTAAATGAGCAGAAAACAGAGATAAATAAAAAACACTCTTTTTATAACTCTATTTTATGATAAGATCTTGTTAAATGTAACTATGGGCGCAGAGTTGAAATGGAAAATAACTTAGTTGTTCAGTCAAATGATTTAATCCTAGCAACGTACACAATGCAAAAGACGGATAAAGAGCTCATGCTTGCTTGTATCAGTCAAATTGACAGTAGGCCTGATGCACCAAATGTCACGCAAGACACAGAATATAAAGTAACAGTTGATGATATTAAATCATTGTTTTTTGGTAAGAAGTCTAAGAACGAACAGAATGTTTATCGTGACATAGAGAACGCAAGCAAACGTTTATATGACGTCGATATTGTTATGAGCTTGCCCGAGAATAAAACGCTTCAAACAAGGCTTGTTAGTAGTATTGTTTATGATCCGGATAACGGAGAAGTCGTATTATCATTCGCAAATAAAATACTGCCATATTTGACGCAACTTAAAGCTAATTTCACTAAATACAAGCTATTAGAAATAGGTGAGTTATCGAGTATTCATTCAATAAAAATGTATGAATTGGTGGTAATGTGGGTTAATCAATACCAGTACAGCAAAGAGTTTACGATAGAAGAGTTTAAACACGTAATGTGTGTTAAAGATAAGTATAAGCAATTTAGTGAGTTGCGAAGATATGTTATTGAAACAGCTATCAACGATATAAATGAAAATACGAATTATAAAGTCAGTGTAGAGTATCAAAAAAAAGCAAGAGGGAAGGGCTATAAAGGCTTAAAGCTCAAATTTCACAAAAAGTTATTAGATAAAATTGCTGGTAAAGACGGTAAATTGTCAGAAGATAAGATCAAATCAATTGTTGATAATGTGCAGTTTATGAACGACTATAACGATCACCCAGGTTTAAGCTATGACGGTAAAATGAGTACTGATAGTTTTAAGCGTGAAATGATTAACATCATACAGCGGGAGCCTGAAAGCTTTAACAAGCCAAACAAAGCGCTTGAGAGCTACTTACCAAAAGTCAGTCAAGGTAAGTAATTACTATGTTTACTACCAATTATGATATATGGCTTACTTAAGAGTCAAAGGCCAATGCTTTTGCAGTGTTTGAAATCTATGGCCTGAGGTTATACGCATTATCTCTGCCAGGCGTGCCACAAAGATTGAAAGGAGACAATATGAACAAGGTTAGTTATCACATAGATAAGTTGCCGCCATTAACGGCTAAGCAGCAAGCGGACTTAGAGTACTTAGCAACGCTTAGCGATGACGACATTGATCTATCGGACATTCCAGAAATCACCGACTGGTCAGGCGCGATCCGTGGCAGTATCAAACCACAAACGCTTACTACAGAAGCCAGTGTTATCAGCCCAAGCATTCTTGCTAAGTTTAAGGACAGAGCCAAGCAGACAGGCGGTAACTATCAGGACATGATCAATGATGCCCTAGAAGAATACCTAACTGATCATTAAGTCTTAGCCAACAAGTTATAACCTCAAGACGACTTGGGGTTTTTTTACACCTTGCATTGTAGTATGTTGTATATTGTATTATACTATATACAACATACTACAATGCACTATCAAGGAATACAAAATCATGGCACTCACCACACAAGATATTCATGCAGCAGCTGACCGATTACAGGAGCAAGGGATAAAGCCGACACTGGCAGAGGTGCGTAAGGCGCTAGGCGGTGGCTCATTCACTACCATTAGTGATGCGATGCAGAGTTGGAAGCGAGAACAGCAGGAAGAGCAAGAGCTGCAACAAGTGGATTTACCTAGCGGTATCACTGAACGCTTGCACACGCTTGGCGCTGATATGTGGCAGACAGCTATTGATATGGCGAACGATAGGCTGTCTAAGGAGCGTGAAGCTCTAGAGGTGGTTAAGGTTAAGGCACAAGCAGAGACGGACGAAGCGCAAGAAGCAGTTAAAACCTTAGAGGGTGAACAAGCAGATCTACTACAGCAGCTGGACGAAGTGGCCACTACTGCGGAGACAGCAACTAAAGCGGCTCAGCAAGCCACAGCTGACCATGATGCTACCAAACAGACGCTATCAGATACTAAGCATCAATTAGAGCTTGAACGAACTAAAGCAGAAACAGCACAATCACAGCTTGTAGAGACACGTAGCGCATTAGATAAGCAATCTGTAGAGCTTACTAGTAGTCTTGGTGAGGTAGCCACGCTTAAAGCTACAGCTGATAGCGATAAAGCAGAGATTGCACGTTTAAAGGCGGAGCTTAAAGCCACTAAGTCAGAGCTAAAGACGGTCACAGCTGAACGCAATGAGATACAAACTGCTACCGCAGAGATCAAAGGAGAGCTAAAGGCGGTAACCTTTGAACATGATAAGCTATCAGGACTTTATGAGCAGCTGACTCAAATACAGGCTAAACTTGAAGCTGAACATAGTATATTGAATAAGCAATATGGCGAGCTATCGAGCCGTCACCTATCAGAACAAGAACAAGTGACTGTGTTACAAAATAAACTCAAGAAAGCTCAAGATAATCTAATACTTATTCAAAACAAAGATAACGCCTTGGATGTTGATTAAATAAAAGTATTCAAGGTTCCAAGATAAAGAATAGTTATGAGCTAGGAAGAGACTTTACCTAAAGCGTAGATCTCGTTCTATTCACACTAAGCTTATGAATCAACTATGACAATATCGACTCACTGAATAAATGACTGTTGTATAAGAACTATTCTAAATTTTTCTCTGAAGTCTAATAGTATATAGCCTAGTGGGCTATATACTATTTAAATTAGCCTAAGTAAGTTCCGATGCTGATTTTGGAGCCTTGAGCAGATTTCAAGGAACACTCACCCTAAAGCATCTATGAGTATTTTCTAGCATACTCACAAACACTTTAGTGCATTCCTTGGATTTGATGTGATTAGTCATGCCGACTTCATCGCCCATCGCGTCATCAAGACCGTATCACTGTATCAAGCTACGGTTGTTAAGATTACGGCTGATAGCACCGCCTAGACACGCTCTTAACCGCTACTGTGCTGTCATACGCTAGCAAGGGCAATACACCCAATATACCGCTACGATATGCACAAATAACCACTCATTGCGTTGCTCAATATGTCTAGAACCCCCTGTCGAGAGCTTTACCCTTCTGTCAAACGCAGTCGTCGCCTTAGCCTGCCACCCATTTGACGGGTAACGGTTATAAAGAGAGCAGCACGAGGATGTAACGAGCGAACAAGCGGTTTTTAAAATGTATAGTGAATAAAGTTGATATGAAAGCAAATTTTGGATAAAATGCACCTACACGGGCATTTAATGCTGTTCAAATAACGCAGTTCAGGTGCTTATTTGTTCGTTACAGTGTGCGTCAACACGCTGTAACCGTTAGCTATATTTAAAACTAAATGCCTCTGGGAGTCAACTCCCAGAGGCATTTTTTTGTTTGTCATGTAGATTGGGTTTTTATTATCTACTTTTTCATTAGATTGCTTAGGCTTTTTTTGTCGTCATTTAGCGTAGGTATTTCAACCATTTTGAAGTTAGCACTTAGTACATCCTCACAAGACGTTAAGTTTCTGACAATACTGGGATAGTTTACTATGAAGACCGGCTTAGTCGTCAGATGCAAGGTTTTACACGCGCTGTTAAGAAGCGGTAAATCATCTTTCTGAGAGAATACGATAATGAAAAGACAAACTTACACTCCTGAGATTAAAGAACGCGCCGTTCGCATGCTGATTGAAGCATTAAACGATTACACCTTTATGTGGTCATGTCATAAAAAGCGCACTAATGAAACTATACTAACCAACATTCAAGACTAAGCTACACATACTAAAGAGCTTGAACATGAGAACAAGAAGCTTACGTAAGCCAGTTAGATTACAGTAAAATCCGCTTTTTTCGCCCAAGGAGAGATAGGACACACAATCAAGTTGTGGCTCAGTTTATTGATAAAAATAAGTGTGTCTACGGTATTAGAGCAATATTGACTGTGCAATATAGAAAATATGCAATAAACTTATTTTCTACCTTTAATAAAATGCAGCAACCTAAACAAGGGTAAATTATGAGTAATTCAGATAACCACAGTCATCAAGCTCCAGACCCTAAAAATATGAATAAAGCTTTTTATATTGGGATTGGTCTAAATTCTGCATTTACGCTCATCGAGTTTATAGTGGGCTATTCAACTAATTCATTAGCTTTAATCGCAGACGCTAGCCACAACTTAAGTGATGTTGCCAGTTTAATAATCTCGTTAATTGGAATGAAATTAGCACAGAAAGCATCTACTACGCTTTATACCTATGGCTACAAAAAAGCTTCTATAATGGCGTCTCTTATTAACGCCATATTGTTAGTTACAATCGTTATAGGTATTGCGTATGAGGCCTTGGGTCGATTTGATACGATACCGGAAGTTGCAGGAAAAGTTATTATTATTACAGCTCTAATAGGTGTATTTATAAATACTGTTTCTGCTTTTGCATTCTACAAAGGTCAAAAAGACGATATTAATATCAAAGGTGCTTTCTTGCATCTAATGGTAGATGCATTGGTCTCTTTAGGTGTCGTTATCTCGGGCATTATTATTTACTATACAAGTTGGAATATCGTTGATCCTCTAGTTAGCTTGATTATTTCAGTCGTTATACTGTTATCGACTTGGGGTCTACTAAAAGAGAGTATCAAGCTTGCTATCGACGGAGTACCTCAAAATGTTGATCTCAGTAAAATCACTGCTATCTTAGAGAGCTATAATTTTATTCAAAACTTTCATCATTTACATATCTGGGCTTTGAGTACCACTGAGAATGCTCTTACAGTTCATATTGTACCGAAGACCGATATAACGTTTGAAGAGACTATTACTATGAAAGAAAACATCAAGGAAGATTTGGCGCATCAGAATATACAACATGCAACTATTGAATTTGGTACTAAGGCAGATGACAATCAAAAATCGCGTGCATTAAATGAAAGTATCAACTAAAAGATGATAGACCGTATATAGCTATCTCTTTTTAAGTATGAGGCGCGTGCCTTATGTCAACATAATTTTTTCAATCAGTTCTTATGTGATCAATAGTTTAAAACTTTTATATTTACGTGCGTTAGGACGTTACCTAGAAAAAATAAAAAACTTACGCTGATTAAATTATTACTTAGATTAACACACCAAGTGCAACGCTAATTAATATTATAGAACGCCTGCATAGGCGTTTTAAACCCTAATCGTTTTCTTGGTCTGTTGTTTAGTTTGTTCTCAATGTCCTGTATTTCATTATCA
>Ga0208182_1001310_pt1 | contig 11859 bp, 15 predicted proteins | sample MalvireepMed_906_FD_184248 | JGI IMG/M metagenome (GOLD analysis project Ga0208182, IMG submission 184248) | Marine viral communities from the Global Malaspina Expedition - Malaspina viral metaG DeepMed_906 (SPAdes) (version 2) | ecosystem: Environmental > Aquatic > Marine > Oceanic | place...
GGCTGACATCAACGACCACCGTGACGGCATACGACGACACCGACCGGGGGGCAAGTACGGTATTAACCGAGGGATACGCTAACGACTTTTTCCTTATGCCCTACAACGAAACGCCCAAAACCATATTCAAACTAAACGAAGACAGTTCCAACACGTTGGACGCAGGTCAACAAACCCTCGCCATCCTTGGATCCTGGGGATATACGGCGGACACGTTGAGTATCACCACCGCGGACGCGGTAGGTTCAACGACTGCAACCTCGGTATCAGTTACCAGCGCCGCGGATTTCGGACCGGCCCAGGCCATCCTTATCGATGCTGAGCAGATGTATATAACCTCGATCAGCGGCAATACGTTAACGGTCGAGAGGGGCGTCAATGGTACGACTGCAGCGACCCACTCCGGAGGGGCTACGGCTTCCAAGTTTGACTATCCGGTGTTAGTAGTCCAGGCGTGTTTAGACATCGCCAAGCTAACGTTCAGGAACCGCGATATGGGGGCCGGTGGGACCATCGGGGGCGGAGAGGCCACGATTACCACGAACCAGGCGGAAATCGACTCAGTGCTTCACACGCTCAAGGATTACCGGGTGACGGGAACATCTAACGGGGTAATTTTTTAATGGCTGATTTCATCAAAGTCGGATTTACTGCCAAGGGGCCAATGTTCGAGCCTGGTCTGGTCAAGGAAGTCCAGGAAGTTATCAATACCGGGTTAATTGAGTTGGCGATTATCGAGGGATCCAACAAGGTCAAGGACCAGTTATATCCCGGCCACGGTAGGATAACCGCTAATCTCAGGAACCATGTAGGGGCGACCGTTGTCAAAGATAATGTAGTTCGGGTAGACGCGGGGGAAACATTACTGGGGAAAGACCTGGTTTACGCGGCATGGATTGAGGGGGTCGGTTCGAGGAACAAGCGGAGCCGTTTCAAAGGGTATAAGATGTTTGAGAAAGCGGCTCGGCATATGAGAGACACGCCGGGATTGTGGGATAAGTATATCGGGCTACAGATCGCGAGGATTTTAAAATGACCAGGTCGGGATCGTTGGACCGAATAGATGCACTACTGTCAGGGATAACCGACCCGGCATTTACCGCTGTTATCAGGGCGGAGCCGTTGGCGATATCGGGGACGCCGGTCCTCGCCTACTGGATGCAATCACGGGCCAACGACTGGCGGACGTTGAATAATATCGGCTCGATTACAACGGTTTTAATCCGGGGATATTTCCGGTTAGTGGAATCGACCAATGTCCGGGAAAGTGTAGAGGCGGACTTGTGGGACGCGGCTTACCAGATTGACACGGTACTCCGGAGTGACGCGAACCTGGCGGACAATTGCACCGACTCAAACGTCGGTTCTGCGACGTTCTCGACCGAGCCGGTAGGTAATGGACTATATCGGGCGGTAAGTGTCCCGTTTGAGATTATGATTTATGAGGATGTGAGCATCACGCCGTAGGGGGATGAATGGCTAAGAAATCGGGACTGGGCCAGGAGTTATACGTTCACGGGTACGACCTATCGGGTGACGTTGGGAGTCTTGATTCGGTGGGATCACCACGGGAACAGCTAGAGGTGACCGCGATTAACAAGTCCGCCCGTGAGCGGATTTTCGGATTATCGGATGGTAGCCTCTCGTTTAACACGTTTTTCAACGATGCGACCGAGCAAGAACACGCCGCGTTGTCCGGCCTCCCGACGGCGGACCGGATTATATGCTACAACATGGGCGGAACGAGGGGCGACGCCTCGTATTGTCTAACAGCTAAACAGGTTAATTATGACGGCACACGGGGAACCGATGGGAGCCTGGCGTTTACCGTCGGGGCGGTTGCTAACGGGATCGCGCCGGACTGGTGCGAGACACTAACAGCGGGCCAGGAAACCCACGCGAGCGCCGGGAGTTCGACGAGTAGGGATGACAGCGCGGCAACCTCGGCGGGTTTAATTGCCTACCTGGAGATAGTGGACTGCGACTCAGGGACGCCGACGGTAACTATCCAGCAATCAAGCGATAACGGGAGCGGGGACGCATGGGCCACGGTTCTCTCGTTCACGGCGGTCGGTTATGCCTCGGCTCCGACGGCGGAGCGGGTAACGGTTAGCGGGGCGGTCGAGCGTTACCTGAGAGTAACAACGACGGGGACTTTCTCCAATCTTGATTTTGTGGTCACGACTCGACGGGGAACCGCCCAGGATGACGTCACGTTGTGAGGGGAGCAATCGGCGCATTTATTAACCGGATACGGCCCCAGGTATTACTTGCTATTGGTGTCCTGGGAACGGTTACGGTTTACGCGCTTTTCCTGGGGCATATTGAGGTCGCGACCGGAAGTGGGGGCGGTATCATAGCGATAAGTATGAAGCTCATGGAAAATAACGATTGAAGATTTTATGCTTTATAGGATGGCACTGGTGGAAGCCTGGGGAATGGGCGGGCCGATCTTGCCGGAACTGCCACCGGGAGCAACAACGAATATATAACAAATCCTCCGGCGGCGAATGGGTGGACCGTTGAGATATATACAGTTAGCGGGAATGATTGTGCCACTGGTAATTGTCGCCGTGGGTATGGCGTCCTGGATATTTTCTCTGAGGGCCGACATTGACGTCGTGATTAACGAAGTGGCCGAGGTTAGCCTGGATACGGCCCGCGTTAATGCGAGTTCGGACGAGGCCGACCAGGAGTTAATGAAACGGGTAGAGGCACTGGGGGAAATGATTACAGAACTGGAAAGGATCCAGTCGGTTATTACTAACGAGTACAGGACGATAATGGCCGATCATAACGGGTTCGCGGAGACTCTCGACCGGATGCAAGCATCCGGAGCGTTACCGACGGGAGAGCGCCGGGTCTACGGGGGCTATGGTCAATGATAAGAAACGCGGACCACTGGCGGATAGTCAGGCCGATATCAACGCATTTTAAAACGGTTAGTTGTAAAGAGGTGAATTGTCCGAATTATTATAACGGGTGGATGACCGTTCTCTCCGCTGGCTATTGTGACGAGGTCGCATTTATTCGGCGTTCAAAACTAGCATATACCGAGGAACAAATGGAGGGCGGGTTGATCCGGTTTGTTTTTGCTCCGGGCCAGGAGTGCTTCGAGGGCCAGGCGGGAAACCATAAATCGAATTTAGAACGGGATCCCATATTCCTCAAGAACAGGACAGTCCAGGAACCCGAACAATGGAAAGACGGTATAGGCGAATCATTATATAGATTAGGGAGGCAGTAATGGCAAAAGAATCAGGGCTAGGGATGTCGATTGCAGTTGATGATTCAGCTTCCGCAGCAAGGACGATATCCAACGATATCACCAATTTGGATTGGACGACACCGCGGGAGGTCCAGGATATAACGGGACTCGATAAGTCAGCCCGTGAAACCCTGTTAACCCTTGCGGATTTCACGATCACGATCAACGGCATTTTTAACGACGCATCGAATATGTCCCATGACGTATTTAAAACCGTATCCTCGACATCGGTAGCCCGGACGGTAACAATCACGATCAGCGGCCAGACATTACCGAACGAGACTAATTTCACCGATTACAGCCTGAGCCGTGGAACCACCGGGGAATTGACCTACACGGCCCCCGGAGTTCTAGCCGGTGGAACCGTCCCGACGTGGGCCTAGTATGGTAGCGGTTAACGGCGTTAAGGCGGCGAAAAAAAAGGGATTTAGAATTCCCGACAAGGTCGCGGTTATAACGTTCGAGGGGACAGATTACGACGGGGCCGAGATACGGGCGAAATTAAATGTCAACTTTAAATATTTCTCGGAGATCCAGGCGGCAATATCTGAGGACAATACTAACGGGTTGAGAGTCGCCGAGTTATTCGGGGATCACGCATTGATTGACTGGAACCTGGAAGATGACGCTGGAAACCCGGTCCCGGCTAACGCCGAGGGGATGACGATGATCCCGGTGGAACTGGTCAACCTGATGGTAGGCCACTGGGCCGAGGCGGTGTCCGATATACCCGACCCTTTAGAAAAGACATCGAGCGATATAAGCACGTTGGCCCAACTTTCGACCGCAATGGAAAGCCCATCGGCAAGCCCTGGGAGTTAACCGAGGCGGAACTTATCGACGGCCTATGTCAACGGTATGGGTGCCTCCCTTCCCAGTTAATGGAAGAGGATGCCCGGATTTTGCAAATGGTCGCGATTGTACAGCTAGGACAACCGGAACAGGAAACAGTAGATGGCTAACGAAGTCCAGATAAAAATAGTAGCGGATCCCAAGAGCGCCGAAGAGGGGTTTAAAAAGACCCAGTCGGCTTTTGGGCGTATGCAGTCGCAGATTGAGAAACATAGAAAAAAGATCGGCGTCGGGTTGACCGCGCTCGGCGGGGGAATAACGGCCCTCGGAGCGTCGGCGGTTAAGAGCGCCCAGGAGGAGGCTATAGGGATCAAGCAGTTAGACCAGGCGTTACTTAACGCCGGTTCGAGTTACGATACACAACGGGAAGCGATAGAGCGGGTTATAGCGGCCCAGCAGAACAAAACGAACTTCGGGGACGAGGCACAACGGGCGGCGTTGATGAACCTCGTCGGTATATCCGGAGATTACGAAAAATCAATGGCCGCATTACCGGCGGTTCTCGATCTGGCCGCGGCCCGCGGGATGGACCTCAGTTCAGCGTCAACCCTGGTAGCAAGGGCGATCAACGGGGAGACATCAGCATTGACCCGTTACGGCATACAGGTGGACAAGGGGGCCGGTTCGACCGAGGTTATAACCGCGATAATGGCGAAGTTCGGGGGCCAGGCGGAGGCAAACGTGGACCCGCTTGTCCAGTTGAAAAATAGAACGGGGGACTTACAGCAAGAATTCGGGAAGGCACTGTTACCGGCATTAACTAAGGTAATGGACATATTCGAGAAAGTAACCCGGCATTTAATCGCGTTCTCCGCGGAGCATCCGAAATTGTCGAAGGTTCTTTTCATAGTCGTCGGCGTCCTGGGGGGATTGGCCCTCGTTCTCGGGCCTATACTGATAATGCTCCCATTACTTGCCGGGGGCGTCGGGATAGTCGCGGGGGCGTTCGGGGCGTTGTCGTTGTCTATGTTACCGATAACACTGGTAGTGCTTGGCATAACCGCGGCTATAGTCGCGGCTATTCTAATCTGGAAAAACTGGGACGCGATCATCATCAAGTTAAAGGAAACATGGGACAAGTCCTGGAACAAGATAAAGGAAGTTTTCTCCCTGGTGATGAACAAGATCAAGGAACTTTATAACAGTAAACTCGGCTGGTTGTTACCCGCGGGGGCGCTGTTTAAGGCGATCATGTTCATCAAGAATAATTGGTCTGAGGCATGGGAAAATATCAAGGAAAAGTTTACTAATATCACCACTGCCATTAAATCGGTTTTCGAGGGATTTAAATCTAACATCCTGGGCATATGGGACAGTATAACCGCCGGTATCAAGGGAGCGATAAATCTGATAATCGATGGGATTAACGCCTTCATTCGTGGTATCAATGCAATTAAAATTAATGTACCAGAGGTAAGTCTGCCATTCGGCGGATCGGTGGGCGGGTTTAGTGTCGGATTAAAACACATCGACCCAATCCCAAAACTGGCAAAAGGCGGAATCGTTAACAGTCCGACACTTGCCATGATCGGGGAAAGAGGGCCGGAGGCGGTGGTCCCGCTTGGTCGGGGGATGGGCATGACGATCAATATAAACATTGCCGGGGATGTCCTGGGGATGGATGATTTCGAGCAAAAAATAACATCAGTTGTCAGGGACGCGGTTCTCGGTGGCGGGTTCCAGGGCGTCCTAGCGAGGGCATAAAATGGCGAATGAATTAAAACACGGGGACCAGGGTTGTAGCTTAACAAAAGCAGAATTTGAGGGCGTCGGTTTACACGTTTTTAACTCCCAGGCTACGGGCGACATCGTATACGCGGCTTCAAGTTCTCAGCTTAGCCGCCTGGGTATCGGGTCGAGTAATGCGCTTTTAGAGGTAGCGTCCGGCATTCCCGGATGGACTACAAGCCCGACCATCGGCGCGACCGCATGGGCCAACGCAAACCACGCACACGCCGCGAGTAATTCCGGGGGAACTATAGCGATCACGGCAACAACCGGGACGTTGGCGGTAGGGAATGGCGGGACGGGAGCTACGACTTTCACCGACGGCGGTGTACTACTGGGATCGGGTTCTGGGGCTATTACAGCGCTGGCGGTCCTGACTGACGGCCAGATGATTGTCGGGGACGGTTCGGGCGACCCGGTGGCGGAGTCCGGGGCCACATTAAGAACTTCAATCGGAGTCGGGACCGGTGACACTCTTTCAATATCCGGGCTTACACTCAGCACAGATTTAAGCGTGGCAAATGGTGGGACGGGCGCGTCCACGTTGACGGCTAACGGTGTCCTGATAGGTAACGGAACGTCGGCGGTTGGCGCGGTGGATATGTCAACGAAGGGCCACATTCTAATCGGGGACGGTTCGGGCAATCCTCAGATGCTAGGGGTGGGATGCAATGACCAGGTATTAACCGCCTGTAGCGGAGAAACTACCGGCGTCAAATGGGCGGCGGCTGGTGGTGGTGTAGGTTGTGGCCCGTTGCAGATATCGGGCGGTTCAAATTCCGCGCCCGCTTATAGTTATTCCGGGGATACCGATCTTGGCGTTTACAGAGTAGGCGCTGATCAACTAGGGATAGCGGCGGGCGGTGTGATGCAGTGGACTGTACAAAATGGCCCTACATTTTTCAATGACACGGCGAGTACAAAAGTCGGTAAGGGTGTCGTACTTAATATGGGATGTAGCAACGATTTTATTCTGGATTTTCAATCCGCAAAAGTTGCCCACGGTATTACTGGTACTGCCGAAACCGATACATTTTCATTTTTTAGAAAAGATGGTGCTTGTACTGGTGGCGTTGAGTGGTTTGGATTATCAGAAACTACATTGACAATGAGCATCCACGGCGTAGGAACTGGTGAGAACACAACAAAATCCACATCTGCACATGGGACGATAGTTTTAAACGCTGGAAAAGCAAACGGCACAGCAATTCAGGCTTTAGGGACTGATGGTAATCTGGTCACAATCCATGACCATGCAATAGGTGCGAGATTTATTTTTGACGTAGAGGGAACATTCCATGCTGATGTTGCATCAACAACATTTGATGACCATTGTGACGTTGAACTGATGCGTGGCTTGTTAGGGCAAACAGTAGACGGATATAAAGAAAGCTACCAAGATCGTTTCGGCAAAGACCTCATGTATAACCTACCGTTCTATGAAGAGAATAAACTTATCGGGAAAGATTCCATACGATGGGAAGAACGTGCATGTGGTCGTATGCAACAACGAGCCATGATTAATTTTACAGGTCTGACTATGCTCCATCACAGCACAATTATCCAACTTGCTGACAGGGTAGACGCTAGGCTGACAGCACTAGAGAATCAAATCGCTTTGCAAGGGGGCGAATAAATGGGCGTGACTTTTGATCTGGTAGATGCTGGACAAACGAGGACGGCGGTCTACTGCCATATAACCGATGTAACGGGGCCGAATAAAAACGCAGAAATTAGCGATGGTAGTGACGGCCATTGGCAGGCGGTTTTGGGCGTGGTTATCCACCAAAACCAATCGGTCCGGAATAGTGATGTTACAGGCTGGCCCGATAGAATCCCATCCACCCACATCCAACGGTTTAAATGGACAGACGGTAGCCTCGACGATTACCCGACGTTGGCGGTTTTGTATGCTTTGCTAAAAACTAAACTAGCAAATATTCGAGTTGATGGGTCGGCTATATGTAGCAATATTCAGGACGCGATATAAGGGGGGATAATATGGCAAATTTAAACGGGTTAGCGGGTCAAATCGTGGGGCAAATCGTGACGAGGATGCTCAACGAAACCCAGCTAGTCGGCGACAATTACGAGGCCCACCGGACAGTCCTGGAAATGCTAAAGAGGGGCGAGATTGGGATTCCGGATTACCAGTTGATAGACGGTGGCGGTATACAGGTCAACCCGCCCGCTCCACCAACTCCGGACGCTTGCGATCCTAAAATCGCCGAGAGTTTTGGGAAGATCAAGAACAACCGAAACGGGAACAAGGATACGGTCAAAGAACCGGAGGTATTAACCGATGCTCAGTAGTATCCCGGAATTTTTAGGGATCCAGACCGACGAGCCGATAGGCCCGCAACCGCCCGTACCCGGCGGAGTGCGGGAGATGGAAATCAGCCTGGATACTCAGTCCGATCCGCCGAAGATGCGCCTCGTCCTCCCTGGGGGCCGTACATGGTATTTTAAGAGCCTCTACGGTAAGGCCGAGTGTATTGGGTCGGATAACGAAACGGGGCGGCTTTATTTCCGGGGAATGGCCCAGTTGGTCGGGGACTCTACAATGGTCCTCTACCGAGCGCCGGACGCCGAAATCCATCCTGTTATCGAGGGCGGTTATATGCTCCCGAACACGCTGAACCGGATATGTTACCGGCGGGCGCGGCTTGACTGGCGATACAGGGATGAAATATTAACCAGGGAAAAGGGATGGAATCATCCGGACGCATTACGACACGGGACCGAGATCGTCGGGGATTTTCACGCTGAATACAGGGAAGAGGATAAGCAGTTCCATATCATGCACCGGGGATGGTCGATGCTGGAACCCGACGGGACTATACACCTGTACGATCCGGATATAAGAGGTTAAAAAATAGTCTTAGCGACGTATAAATTAGAGGTAGACTGGGATAATAACGGGGAGTTCGGAGACGTATCTTTCCCGCTGAGTTTCCCCATCACCTGGGGAGCCGGTGGGCTGATAACCTCCGACCGGGTCCGGTCTGTAACCTGCGGATTCGGACGGGACCGGGCCAGTCAATTAACCGGTAAATCCAAGGCGGGAACACTCAAGGCGGTCCTGGATAACCGCTCCGGGGACTATTCCTCGTTCAATACATCCAGCCCGCTGTACGGGAAAATCCTCCCAGGCCGACCGGTTCGGCTATCGGCAACCTCGGCGGCTCAATCCAATATAGTTATATGGCAGGGTTACCTCTCCCGCATAACGCCCGTGGCGCACACTGGGGGCGATTCTACGGCACTGTTAGAGGCCCACGGTCCACTACAGCAAGTGAACCTTGACCAGGTCGCCGTAACGATGGTTACGAGCCAGCGGACCGACCAGGTGATAGACGACATCCTCGACGCGGCTGGATGGGGAGCCGGTTCGGATTACCGCAGTTTAGACGAGGGCCAGACAACTATCACCCGTTACTGGGCCGACCGGACGTATACCGTCCCCGCGCTACAGGAGATCGAATCCACCGAGGGCGGGTTTATCAGGGAAGGCAAGACCGGCAAAATCATATTTGACGACCGACACCATCGGTTATCGGGTGCGGCTCTTGTGTCGCAAGCGACGTTCAGCGACGCATCGGGGGCCAGTCTGCCCTATACCGGGATTATCCAGGATGATTATTTACCGCATATATTCAATATATTCGAGGCTGATGTCCAGACCTATACCACCGGGAGCGTGGCGGTTTTATGGACGTTATCGGAAACCGGCTCAGATTCGCCCGCTATAGCGCCCGGAGTTGCCCGGACATTCGTTGCCCGCTATCCTTCGACGGGTTCGGGTAATACGGCTATGGGGGTCAATGCCTGGACGACCACGGCGGCAACGACCGACATGACGGCAAGCGCTGCAGCGGGAAGCGGGACAGAATTGACCGGCGACGTCGGTATATCTGTCAGCAAGTCCTCCGAGACTATGGACATCCAGTTAACAAATAACGGCGCGGTAACGCTTTATATCACTAAATTACAGGCAAGGGGAACGCCCGTGACCTCGAACGACCCGGTCACGATCAAGGCGGAGGACTCGACAAGTCAAACCGCATTTGGGAAAAGAACCTGGCCGAGTAAAACGAAATTTATCCCAACGACTACCGAGGCGCTCGACTGGGCCGATTATAACGTGGGTATCTATAAAGACCCGACGGCCACGCTTAAATTGACATATATCGCGAACCGTGACCAGACGGCTCTAGATGAAATGATAACCCGGAACGTATCGGACCGGATCACGGTCGTCGCCAACAATAACGCTAACCTGGGGATCAACGGGGACTTTTTTGTCGAGGCTGTATCCCACAATATCAGCGCCGACCGGACGCATAAGGTCCAGTATCTAATATCGGACGCGGTCCAGTTCTCCGACTTCTGGGTCTTGAATACCTCGACGCTCGGAGTCAATACGAGGTTGGCCTACTGATGCCGGATTTTATAGCGCAACATCACCACACGACACCGGACGACTATATAGGAATGGTTCGGCGGTTATACATGGGTTTCGGATGGGGGACTCTTGAGGATCCCGCGGGGGATAACGTCGGGGGGAACCTGACAATCCGGGTTAATCATGGGCGGTGGATTATTGATTGTCCGACGTGCAAGGCGGCCCAGGTCGCGGAATTCGAGAGTCCTTATTTTATGTGTGTGGAATGTGCGAACAAGGACAACGACGGGAAATGGTGGGCGCTCAGTATCCCGGCTAATTACCGGGAGATCGAGGCCGCATTACTGGCCCGTCCTATGGGAGTCAATCCAGGCAATTCTCCGACCCGCTCCTGGGATCCCTCGGAAACGGTCGAGGAATTACTAGAGGAAAACAAGATTAACGGGGTGGAGGGTTAGATTATGGCATGGGTAACGCCCAGGACGTGGACGTCCGGACAATTAGTTTTAGCCTCTCAGTTGAACATCGACATACGCGACAACATGAACACGACCGCGGCGGCTACCATGTCCGCCCAGGGCGATTTATTAATAGCTACCTCTGCCAACACTCCCGCCAGGTTAGCGAAGGATACGAACTCGACCCGTTACCTTTCAAACACCGGTTCCAGTAACAATCCGGCATGGGCGCAGGTTGCCCTGGCTACCGGGGTCAGTGGGACTCTACCGGTCGGATCGGGCGGGACGGGGGCGACTACCCTGACCGCTAACGGTGTATTAGTAGGAAACGGGACGAGCGCGGTCGCGGCGGTTGACCTATCGACCAAGGGCGGAATCCTGATCGGTGACGGTTCGGGCAATCCTTCAGCCCTGGGGGTGGGATCTAATACCCTTGTTCTAACGGCTGACAGTTCAGCGGGGACGGGTGTCGCCTGGGCGTCTGCAAATTCGGTCAATTACCAGGAATTTACGGCTGACGCAACATGGACAAAACCGTCAGGAGGGGCGGTTTGGATCGAACTCGTTGGCGCTGGCGGCGGTGGCGGGGGGACTGGGAGTGGCCTTAGCGCACCAACCCGCGCTGGTGGTGGTGGTGGTGGAGGCAGTATTGTCTCCGGTATGTACGACGCCGATGCGTTGCCGAGTTCCCTAACGGTCGTTATTGGGACGGCTGGAACCGCTGGGGGATCCGGAGCCGACGGAGGTCAAGGTGGTACGACCACCGTCTCAGGGTCCGGATTTACTCTCAGCGCTTACGGCGGCGGTGGCGGGGGGACTACCGGGGCAATCCACGGCGGTTCTGGCGGTGGAGGCGGTGGGACTGCGACATCTGGTGCGAGTGCGGTCAATCAAACCGGCGGCGGTGGAGGCGAACCCAAGATATCAGGAAGTAATAACGGCGTTGGGGGCGGTGGAGGCGACGGTGGCGACGGTGGCGGGGTCGAGAACGTCGGCTATGCGGCGGAATACGGCGGGGGCGGTGGAGGTGAGGGCGGCCAGTCGGGTCAGGCCGGTCGAAATGGTGGCGGTTCGTTACACGCGGCCGGGTCGGGTGGCGGCGGTGGGTCAGGACCAACTGGAAACGGAGCCGCGGGTGGGTCGTGGCG
>Ga0208182_1001317_pt1 | contig 11805 bp, 15 predicted proteins | sample MalvireepMed_906_FD_184248 | JGI IMG/M metagenome (GOLD analysis project Ga0208182, IMG submission 184248) | Marine viral communities from the Global Malaspina Expedition - Malaspina viral metaG DeepMed_906 (SPAdes) (version 2) | ecosystem: Environmental > Aquatic > Marine > Oceanic | place...
GCAGCTGTAGAGGATCGTCTCGCTGTGCTGGCTGATTCCATGCACCCGCTCTCCAGCGGACGGTGAGCCTGTCTCAGGCTTGTCAGGGAGGACCCTGTACCGATAGGACAACGTGGCAGTTGCCGTGACATCCGGCCAGAACATGATCTCGTAACGAGTACCCTGCAGCGTGTGACTCCTCGCCTTGGGTCGGATCGCCCCGTAGAAGGGATCCTCGGACGAGTACGTCACGTTGTAATCACGCTGCCTCAACTCACGCATCCGGCTCTCACCCACAAGCTCCACCGGCTGGGTCGCATTATCAGCCTGGGCGTAGGTCAGAGCACCAAGGATGTTCCCAAAATCGTCCGGGAGATCGTAATCGTCCTGGTGCAGCGAGTAACTCGTACTTGAGGACGCATCAGAAGCGTCCGATGTGTCCACCAGTGTCAACTGGGTGGTGCTGTCACGAGTACCCACGGGGTAGTTGGTCCCGCTGATATTGATCTCGCCAGCTGCAGCCCATGTGGGCCACGTCCCCCCGGAAAGGGTGACCACACCATTGGTGGCCGCGATCGTGCCCGTGGAGTAAGCCGCGTTCAGCGAGAGGCTCGCCACCGGCATCAGGAAGGACCAGTCGTGGGTCCTGCCTTCAACAGGAGGAGGACTGTAGAACTGACGCAGGCCAGATTCACATATCCGCTCGATCAATCGCGTGCGATCGGTGTCCGTCTCGTTGGTGTATCCCTCGTCGTTACCCCCGAAGAGGAACTCGTACACCTCGTTCCGAATACCATCCCACGTCAGGGATAGAGTAGGCTCAGCCATCCATGTTTACCTTGTCAGGTGCGACAACCCGGACCTTCTCTTCGCCGTCGAGGCGAACTCGGTAGTACCCCTTCGGGGTCATCCCCAGGAACTCCGCGGGATAGCACTCACCCTTGATGAACACCTGCAAGTTTTTAGCATGCTCGGGGAGAGATGCTTCCTCCTCCTGGGTCTCAAGCTCGGCAATCCGACCGCTCAGGAACGATACCTCGTTGCACAACGCCAGGATCCACCCGCTTGGGTGACTCTCGCCGCTGGCCGCGAACGCTTGGTTCTCGATGCGGTTGAATGCCTTGAACACATGCTCGGAGATCGGACCACCTGTCATGTGCTCCATCCGCTGCCGGTTGACACTATCCATCGTGCATCACCCCACCAGACGAAAGTTCACATCGCTCTTCCACAAGGGCTGGAGCCTTCTTTGCCGCAGCCTTCTTCGGGGCCTTCTTGGCCACTGTCTTCTTCGCCACCTTCTTGGCAGCTGCCTTCTTCTTGGCCATTGCCGTTCTCCTTCACGATGGCACCCGAGGAGATCCAACGCCTCCCCGGGTGCTGCGGCACCGGTTTACTAGTCTTCAACTCCCAGTGCCCACCAGTCCATCTGGGCCAGGACTGCATCCGTACCAGCCATTTGCTTGGTGGCAAGGAAGAGGCAAAGCTCCTCGTCATCCGGGAAGGTGGCCGCTTCCAACTGCGTCTGCGTGACGTAGACCGACTCTTCAACCCCGTTGTCGACGAAAATCTTGATCCGCTTGTCAGCGGGATGCGCCGGATCGTACAGGAAGCCCATCTTCATGTAGGTGTCAGCGGCCATCGTGGCGATGTCCGCATGAACCTGGACCGTCTCACCCGATTTCCTCCAAGTGAAATCGAGAGAGTCTCCATCATCAGCAAGGACGTGGAAACCAATGAAGTCCTTGTCAGCAATTACCCCAGTGTTGTCCGCCATGGCATTGTCACCCTGGGAACCTTCCTCGGACAGCCCGACGAAGAAACCAAGTGCGTTGTTCGCGATGCTGGCCTTCTTGAACCGGCACTCGAAGGCCACTCGGCCTGCACCAGTTGCATCAAGCGCGACCATGCCACCAGCACCGCCGCCGCTGATGATGCTGCCCTCGTCATTGTCGGCATCATTGCCAGCAACCTCGATGGCACCAGTCGCTTCACCAGCCGCCTGCTTCAGCGTGACGCCAGTAGAAATGTAACTGGCATAGTTGCCGATGGTCTGGGCACTGATGTGAGCCGGGTGGTTCATGAAGTCGTCGAAGAAGAACCGACCGCCGCCGAGACCGACGCTCCAGTTCTTGATGGGGAGACGACCCCATATGCGGCTCGAAAGACCGCGGGTCTGGGCAGAACTTGGCCCTGTGGGCCCCTTGTGTTGTACATAAGCAGTCATGAGCTATTGCTCCAGTGCTGCCAATCGGGAAACGATACCTGGGGGTGGCATGGCAGCGATAGCCACCCCCAGGTCATCGGAGGACATCTCAGTTACTTGCTCAGCACGAAGCCGCCACGACGGCGATCGACGCATGAGAAGTTCATCGTGCAGTCAGTATAAGATACCAGCGTTCTGTGCTGGTACGGATGCGGCTGCACCTTCGTTTCCTTCATGTACTCGCCCTGCAAGAAGCACGGCTTGAACACGGCCCAGTTGATCCCGTAGATCGGGTTGGTCGTGTCACCAGTACCGGAGTTGTTGTCGAAGTAAGGAACCCACTCGACCGGAATACGCCGGAAGATGGTGTTTCCATCCTTGCTCGCGACATCGTTCCCCAGGTTGTCATTCTGGGACTCCAAAATTTCTTCCAGAGTTCCCAGCACCGTGTAATCGGTGTAGTAACCCCAGTTGGACTTCATGTTGGAGAACGGGCCGTCAACAGGCGGCTTGAACTCCGTCTTGGTCGCAGCTTCACGCCACTTCCGGATGAGGTCTTGCTTGGACACGTTCACGTACTGAGCGTTCCAATTCTTCCACCGGGAGTAGGTATTGGGATCCAAACCACCAACATCGGTGAAGCCAGTGGGCCGACCACCATTGAAGCCACCCGTGGTCGAGTAGCTGGTGGTGTTGATCCAGTACGGAACCCCGTAAGGAGCCAAGCTGTCGCTTGAACTCGTGGGCTTCGACCAAAAGTTGCCTTCCATCAACTCAGCCAGATCGGTCATCGCATCGACGCGACTGGTCTGGAGCAGGTTGACAAGACGGGCGGGAGAACGGTTCATCGCGATGACCCGCTCCTCCAGCGACCAATGCGTCTCAGTATGTCGCCAGGGGATGTTGCCCGTCTTCTGCGTGTCAGCAGTTGTCGGGTTATCGGTCTCTGCCAGCTTCACGTTGCGAGCAGCATTATTGCTGAACAAGCGAACATTGAACTGATAGCCGTAGCCAGACCCGAACTGGACGGCCTTCTTCTTCAGGATCCTGGGCAACGCGATGTGGGTTTGGTTGTCCACAACGATATCGGCCCACGTGGTCTTCTCCAGAGCGCGCAACGTGGTCGTTACGAGATCTGCATAATCATCAGCCTGGTAAGGCATCGAAACACTCCGTTATGAAGTGCCTCCTAGTGAGAAGACATCCCGTGCTCAGCTTGCCAGTTAGCCGCAGCCTGGACTGCAGCCTCGTAACCCGTATCCGGACCACCGTCACGGTGTTGGGGTAACGCTGTGGCCTGCCGAGCGACTGCACCAGCCTTCTCGGAGACACGTTGTAGAGCCGCTTGGCTCATTTCTTTCCCATGAACAGACTGCGCAGCCCGCTCAACCAAAGCATCCATCGGGGGAATACCTTCACCCCTAGCCAAATACCCCTTACCCATCCGGGCGACCTCGTCAGCCACGGAGATACGGTTCAGAGCGTTTTCTTCCTGTAAGTCGTTCAATCGGCCTCGACCGAAGATCCCCTCATCCATGTTGTTGAGGATCATGTCCATCTCCCGGCCAGCCGCTTCCATCTGCATCCGCTGGGTGTGCATGAGCACCGCACCCAGCGTGTTCTCCATGTGATCCATCTTCCCCTGATAGAACTTGTTCATTTCCACGATCTCGGGATCGTAGTCGCTCGGGTCACCAAACTCGAAAGCCGTGCGACCCTGCGCCTGTTGCTGCTGTTGCTGTTGCTGCTGTGCAGCCTGCTGCTGCTGCTGAACCTGTGGAGACTCCGCCATCGCCTGTTGCACTGAAGCAGCCCACTGATTCGCTACCAAGTCAAATGCTTCCGGGTTGGAGAACTCCCTGACCTGTTCAGGTTCCAGGCCCATCGCCTTCCCAACCGCGTACTGGTCGTTTCTCCAGCTGGCCTCGATTGGGGCATCTGGATCCTGTGCAACCTCCTCATCCTGGACCTCGGCAACCACCTCGGGCGGCTCTTCATCTAGAAGCTGCTCGCCCTCGGGGATAACTTCTTCTTGTACATCAAGTTGGTCGTCTGGCATCTGTTTACCCTTTTCCTAGTAACGCATTCTTCTGGTTGTTTTTTTCGGACGCTTCGGTGCCTTGCTGGCCTTCTTGCTGCTCGACTTCTTTACGTACTTGCTCTTGGGCATGATGCACCCCTAAGAGTTCGAGTCCTTGTTGTACAACCCCAGCACCTTCAGGTACTTCTTTTGCTGGGTATGCGATGTGAAGTGTGGTCGACCCTCGCGGTCGAAGTCAATAGCGAACCCATGCTTGCGAGCATGCGCCATGGCCTCATGACGGTCATCAGGATGTACCGCGGCCCCCTCTGACACGATCACGCTGGATGTCTCGTAGCTCCTGCGTATCCGACCCATACCCTTGGAGTCCTTTATGAACTCCTTCCGGGGGACCTCGCTACCGTTGATCTTGTACACTACTGCCATCAAAAGTACCCCTCAAGACCCTGTAGCTGCTGCGCGTAGGGCACGTCCTGGAAGGTGCTTGGCATCTGCTGCATCGGGCCCCCGGATTGCATTGGCATCTGCTGCATCGGCAACTGGCTGCGTGACTTTTCAAGCCCGGGGAACAGGCCTTTGAACAGGTCGATTTTACGAGGGGGGGGAGGCGGTGCTCCGGGGAGATTCCATCCGGGAACCACACCACCGGGTCCAGCGGGTGGAAGAGGGACGAATGGCATCCACGGGAGGGGTTGCGGATAGGCACCGTGTGGCTTGGGCCATGGATGGGGTCGCCCCGCGGGATAGGGGGCTCCCCATGGATCAAGGTAGTCTTCATCTTCTTCGGGATATGGCATAAGGCCGGGTACGTCTGAATACCCCCATAGTGGGTCCATTGGCCCCGCAGGGTAGGGGAGGGGATCGATTTGACCTACGTTGAAATCAAATCCATCGGGTCCGTATGCCATGGATCGCTCCTAGAAGAGTTCGCTAACAGGCGGCGGCGGCGCTGGTCCGAGGATTTTTCTCTTGAGCCAGTCGCGCATCTTTTGAATCGTCGCATCCCTTTTCGTGGGTGTCCCCGGGATCCCGGAAACTGTTTTTGGGTCCGTGTAAACTTTGTTGGGCGGGAATTTCGGGTCATAAAACGGTCCACCCCAGGGCTGCTGGTCATTCCACCACTTGTACCTTGGCCGTGCCGGGGGCAGTGGCATCTGCCCGGGAGGAATGTCTTGCCATTCCTCTGCTGACGGCCATTCAGGCCACACAGTATTCCCCCCTGTCGGAGGCCTACGCCCCGGCACTCCAGGACCAAACAACCCGGGGAACGTCTTAGCACGGTCGCCCGGGGTAAGGTTTCTTGGATCGACGTAACGAGGGTTCTGCGATTGCATGGCGGACTGCTGACCGGGAGGGGCTGTCATGGGGTCTATTTGAACCCTTTCACGACCGCCTGGGTTATCCCCCACCATTATCATCTGTGGGCCATTGGTCATGAAGTCGCCACCCTGGGCAAACCCGGGTACTCCACCGAACATATCCTGCAGCTGACCCCCTCCACCGAACATATCCTGCAGTTGCCCCCCGTAGTATCCGAGTCCACCAGACACGTTCCGGTACATGCGATCCAGTTCCGCACTCGTAATCGCGGTCCCTGCCTGCCCTCGTCTGGTCTTCCCGAGCAGCTGGTACAACGGCAAGCCGTACATCTTCGACATCTGCCTGCTAGACCAATGCGGGGCTGTCGACCCCGTGTTGAACAGGTTCATGATGTCCGTGCCCGTCTGCTCGAATGGCCCGACATCCGGAGGTAGGGCTGGACCCTGGCCACGTTGACCCGTGCCAAACGGGCCCATCACGTCATCTCTCGGGCCAAGCGGTAGCATGCCCTGCCCAGGCCCCATTACCGGGGGTCCACCGTAAGCAGGACGGGACGGGGCCACGGTTGGGGGATTTCTTCTTGGCATCTCGCTACCTCGTGTACTGGCTTCCGGACTGGCTCCCCAATCCTATGGTCCCTGTCACTTTCCTGTACGCCTGATTCATCATCGGGGCCAGCTGAGCCCCGTAAGTGCCACCCATCATGTTCCCCATCTGATTGCCACCCTGCTGCTGTGGCTGTCTTCCAGTGAGGCCACCGATCCCGAAAAAGGCTGGCCCCATCTGTTGCTGCTGCTGCTGAGGACCCCTGTTGTACGCGGCAAACGACTCGAATGGATCATTGACCTGGGGAGAGCCTACAGTCCCAAGATTTATGGCCTGGGTAGGCGGGATGGCAAGCAATGTGTCATCCCTGGACCTCAAGTCCATCATGATCCCAAGAGCTTCCCTGCGCCACTTGGAACTAGAATAAAGCGGATCGCCCCGCTGAAGCCTGCCGTAGGTTTGATGCATCTGCTGCAGGCGCGGCATGTCCCAGCCTTGCATCTCCCGCATGGAGTGCTTGACCGGGCCATAAGCATCCGCGAGGACGCTCTGGTACTCCCGTTCCAGGTCTATATCCTGAAAAGCCCTCGCCATCAGTAGTTGCTCCCCAACGCCCCGATGGAACTGGGATACTCACGGCTCGGCCTCGGCCTCTTCGTCTCCCGGACATCCATCCCGGTGAAGCTCGACAAGTTCACTCCAAGCGGTGACGCGGTCTCAATGGAACTCGGGGTCATCCACGGGGGTAGCAGCGGATTGGACAGGACCTCGCTGGCCGACCAGTTGAACTCGCCCCTGGACTTGGCACGCCTCGAAGCCCTGAGACGCTGCAACTCGTTGAACCTTTCGTTCTGAACCGTCACATCATCTCCCTTGCCATCGCGTTCTGCTCGGATTGCTGTGGGTTGCCACCCATCAGCGTGTTCACCAGCGTCTGCTCTGCACCCCGCGGACTAGCCCCGGGCCGTGATACCCGCTCGTTCACCCGATGGGTTGAACTCGGCATGCCAGGCCGCTCAGGAGCACCCGGTCCCATCTCGTCTGAGCCAGGCGGGACATCCTCCAACCCCACGATGATATCCTTCAACTCGGGCAGATCGGCGTACCGGGAATAGGTGTTCAGCAGTTCCTTGTAATCGATGCCCAGTCCCTGCTCACTCATCATCGGGAGACTCGGAATAACCACCCCCGTGAGGATCTGGTTCAGCTGGGCCATCCGCTCCTGTGGCGAGACGAACTGCATCGAGTGTGGCTCAACGTCTATCTCGTGAAGCAGGTAGTCATGCGTACCACGCTCCTCCGGGGTGAGGAACGTATCCACCGGTCCAAGCGGTTGCGAGTTCAGCCTGATCGGATAACTCTCCACCGGATCGGACCAGAGGTGGAATCCCCAGTCCCTCATCACCTTCTTGGTGAAGATCCTCACCTCGTCCTGCATCCCATTCATTCGCTGGCTGGCACTCGCATGCAGCAGCTGATCCTGCGTGGCCGTCTCGCTCTGGGCACCAAGACCACCCATCAGGTCAAGGTTCCCGGCCTGCCAGCTGAACAGCTGCTTGATCTGCAGCATGAACGCGAAGTTCCGCTGATCCAGTCCACCGAACATCTTCTCTTGGATAGCCTCCGGGTTATCCACGCCAACGATCTCGCCATCGGATGCCATCCTGATCCGCTCGGCATCCTCCGAGTCCACACCCCTTGTCAGCCCGATCACCTTGTACCGCTGCGCCTCACGGACCAGTTTTCGCATCAGCCCGTTGGTCACGTCATGCAGCCCACGCCACAGCATGGCAGGAGCCAGCGGCATCGAGTTGCCATCCACCTCGTTGAAGTACAACAGGTGGTACGGACCCAATGGGTTCGGTGGCCCGTTCCACTCGACCACCTTCAGCGGCTTGTCACCCTCATTGGGACCCAGCGTCACGACCAGCCGCTCCTTGGGCAGCCAGATCTCCCATAGCTCGATCTTGTCTTCAAGCTGCCCCTCGTGCTGGCTGGCACCCTGGGTGAGAGTGCTGAGACGCTCGTCGCCACTCTCGTTGTAGTTGTAGTCGTCCATCGCGGTCAGGTTCTCGCGAACCGACTTCTTGAACGACTTCTCATCCTTCGCCTGCTCCAGCGACATCCGGTATCGGTGCCCACAATAATCCGTCTCCTCATGGACGTGGGCAGTCATGTCATGCACCCAATCGTCCAGCGAGACGTTCGCCACGAACGGCCTCGTCTTCTTGAAGTCGAAACCCTCCTCCTCGTAATTCCCGATGACCTGCGTACCCACCTTGCAGATACCCATCGAGAACAGGGCCGATCTCACGCATCGACGAAGTGCGTTATGCACATCGAAGGTGCGGAGCATCGAGTTCATCGCCTGCTCCATCTTGTGCCCGAAAGGACGCAACTTCCTGGAGTGCGTGAACACCAGCACCTTCGGTGGCCGGGCTGCAAGCTGTCGCTCGTAGATATTCGCCGCGATCTCCATCAGGTTGAGATACACCGGCTTGTCGCTGCCACCCTCGGAGTAATCGATCCCAACGTACTGCTCAATCGCCTCCTTGTGCCGGCGACGGAACGGCTCCAGCTTCCTCCGCGAGAACCGCATCGCGTCACGGAGTCGGCTGAGATGCTCTTTTTTGTTGGGGTTCATTGATCGACCACCCTGCTAATAAACACTGGGGTCATCTCGCCCATGTAAGCCCCGGCCACATTCTTATCGAAATACTCGTTTGCCTTGGTCCAGTCCATGCCGTCACCCATCAGAACATCAATGTACCTGCCCCGATCATAGGCCATCACCCTCGTCTGGCCCTTCTCTGTCCAGACCTCGGCATAACCTATGATAGCCGCATCGAAACCATCCGCCTGGAGGATCTCATCCGCTGGGAGCATCTCAGCAACCATGTCCCCGTTCGGTGTCTCATTCCCACTCATCGCTTACAGCCTCCCTTTGTTGCCTTCTCCACTCGAAGCTACCCAGGGGGGCACCCTGTGGCTCCACCTTGACCCCGGTCTTCTTCCGTTCCCTGATGATCTTAGCAGCCAGGGCATCCGCGATCACCACGTCTCCATGGTTGTCGCCCCTGTCGGTGGGATCAATCGTGTTGACAGCACCCCCATGCTCCACCCTTCCGTTTGGAAGGTACACGAATTCACCAGCCTGTCGCAACGCCTTCTTACTCGGGTTGATGAAGACCCGGGAGAACAACACGTCCCTGTAGTTGGCCAGCAGGTCCTTCTTCCCCTCAGCGGTGCTGAACCAACCCGGGCGATCGCTCTCACGCTTGGTGATACGCTGGTCGTTGGTCGCGTAATATATGTTCCCGAAATGGCACTCCTCGATCACCGTCTTCCCAAACGTCCGACCCGGGCCAGTCGCTTCCCAGATCAGGAACGCCGGCCTACCACCAGGCCCCTTGAACCAGTGACACAACGCAACACACAACTCGGCAAACTTGTTCGGGGTCATCTGGTTATCAGCAAGCTCAGCCACCTTCTCACCAGTATGCCTGTCAATCACGCTCGCAGCTGACTCGCTGGCACCCGTACCCTGGCTGACATCCACCCCGATCACGTAATCGTGAGCGTCACTCGGGTTCAAATATACGTCCAAAGGTGTCCAAACCTTCAGGTTGCCACGCCCCTCCATGCTGTCCATGAACTCCGGGTTCCTTACATCCTCGTGCATGAGGTGACCCTGGTGGTCAGGAACCCGGGCAAACTCCTTCGCGAGATCCTCAAGCGTCTTGGGATCCATGAACGGGTAGGCACTACCCTGGTAATCAATGTCCAGCTGCGTAGCGATCTCAACCGGATGAGCCCTGCGCTCACACTCTTGGTCGTACCACGGACTCCTCGATCTCCCGTCAGGACCCTCGTACAAGTCCTTCGCCTTCTCAGGATGACGGGACCAGTGGAACCTCAGCCGCGGAGTACCCTTCTGCAGCTGAGCATAGAAAGCATTCGCCGTGCCATTCGGGGTGCTGTTGAAGATCCTGCAATTCGTGTTGTCAGCCGTGGCACTCAGCACGTCATAGCCACCACCCTCGAAAGCAGCGAACTCGTCCACCAGTAACGCGGTCCTACGACCGCCTCGACCGATGTTATCCGTGGTGCTCTCACCCTCGATCTTGGATCCATTGTCCAGGTTGATCATCTTCAGCTTGTTTCGACGCATCTGTGGCATCATCCAGCTGGGGAGCCCCTTGTGGATGAAGTCGATATGCGAGAAAAGTGAGTCCCCAGACCCATCCACCAACCCCTCCTTCCGGGAGACCATCAAAAACGATTGCAAGCTCCGAAAGTGCCAACGCCAGGCGAAAAGAGTTAGGCAGATCCATGACGCACCCATATCCCTCGATTTCTCGATAATGACATCGTTCCCCCTGCTCAACCCGTCCTCGCTGGGGAGAGCCTCCTCCATGGCAAGGAAAGCCTCGTCCTGGTACCCGTATGTGATGAAAGGCAGCTTCGGATTCGGCTTGCGGGGATCAAACGTCCAAACGAACGTGTTGATCCAGTACAACAGGTCACGCTTGCAAGCCAGCCACAGAGTCCTCTGGAACTCCAGATCCGTCGCGGCCCTTGAGAGCACTTCCTTCCGATACGCTAGGTTCTCCTTCATCACCTTCGGGACCTGACCGTACAGTGGCAGACTCCAGGGTTCGGAGCATCTCTGCGATTTCATTAGTGCTGCGGGTGGCATCCTCTTTGAAACCCTCCAACCTCTCGTCCGTGTCAGCCTGACGTGACACCATCGACATCCAACTCTTGTAGAACTCGCGAGGCTCGGATCTCGCGTACTCCAACAGACCCCACGCTCCACTGCTGGGGGCCTCCTCGGGGGTAATGTCCGCTACACCCAGGTTGTCGTACACCCAGCCAAAGTCGCCCCGGACACTCCCGTCCTTACCCTTGAACACATCAGAGGGTGCCGATGCGACCAAGGTGACAGGGTTCGCCCGGGCCTTCGCAGCCTGACGCTCGTCCTGGTAGTAAGCACCGTCGAAACCAAACGCCTTGGCCGACTCTATCCAGGCGTCTCGCTTCTCCCTGCCATGCTTCTCAAGTGCCCTGCGGTAAGCCACGAACTCAGGCCAACGACCCTCAACCTTCATCCGCTCACGGAACTGGTCCTGAGTCTCAGGCATTACACACTCCAAAGACCAACCCTCGCCCCATCCCCTAGACGGGCGAAGGGAAGCCCACCCGAGTACGGGAGGGACGAGGGCAGGAAAAGGCAACGGGAGTCTACGTGATAAAACTGACAAAAGTCAATCAGATAAAGTGGTGGTAAAGTTACCACCACTTTATCCCTGCAGGTTTACGGGGTATTTGACAAGTGTTCGACGAACGATGTCGAACGATCGAACAGCAAAACCCACAGCTACACCCCCAGGTACGCCCACAGTTTACACACAGTTTACACACAGTTTATGGAGAGAGGTCCCAAAAGGGGGGCCCCAAGGGGGTGGGGGGTCTGCAGATCTGTGACGCGGTGAGAAGGGGATAAGTTAAGGCGGGGCCCGCCAAAGGCGGGGGGGCCTGGTTCCTTTTTTCCGCGGCAATCGCCACGATTCTGAGAGCCTGGGCGCGGCTAGCCTGCAGGCCGGTGGCCAGCGGCGACAGCGATCGTGGCAGCCTGTAGCCTGGCCGGCAGCCTGTACAACGGATGCGAGAGGGGATCAGCCCCTGCGGGCACGTAGGCTGGCAGTCGACC
>Ga0208182_1001320_pt1 | contig 11773 bp, 10 predicted proteins | sample MalvireepMed_906_FD_184248 | JGI IMG/M metagenome (GOLD analysis project Ga0208182, IMG submission 184248) | Marine viral communities from the Global Malaspina Expedition - Malaspina viral metaG DeepMed_906 (SPAdes) (version 2) | ecosystem: Environmental > Aquatic > Marine > Oceanic | place...
GGAAATGCTGCGTATCCAGAGTCAGCTGCGGAAAACCACGGTCTTTGTGACCCACGATATTGACGAAGCCCTGAGGCTGGCGACCCGCATTGCCGTGATGGATCAGGGCCGGATTATCCAGCACGACACGCCGGAGAACATTCTCCGGCGACCCGCCTCCGTTTTTGTGGAGAATCTCGTGGGCAAGCAGGACCGAGGCCTGAAACTGATGAGCCTGCATACCGTGCGGGATCTGATGGAGGCTCACCCTCAGCCCAGAGAGCCGGAACCCGGCGCCGACGGCCTCAAGGAAGACGACAGCCTGCGAGTGGCTCTTTCAATCATGCTCTGGCAGAACTGGAGCCAGGTGCCGGTGTTCAATGCCGATGGCCAGGAAACCGGAACCATCACCCGTGACCGCATTATCCGGGAAGGTGCCTGATGCGGGTCTGGTTGCCGCCTGTGTTGCTGACTGTGCTCCTCTGTGCCCTCAGCGCGGGCATGCCGGCTCTCGAACCGCTTTTCGAGTGGGTGCAGCCCGATAAACAGAATGTGATCTACGAGCGGGAGAGCTTTCTTTTTCTGCTCCAGAACCATCTGATGCTGGTGGTGATTTCCGCCCTGGTTGGAACCGTCGCTGCGGTTGCCGGGGGAATCTTCGCCACGCGCCCGGCTGGGCGGGACTTTCTGCCGCTGGTTAGCCAGATTGCCTCTATCGGCCAGACCTTCCCGCCGGTGGCGGTTCTTGCCCTGGCGGTGCCGGTTCTCGGGTTTGGTGAGGCGCCGATTCTGGTGGCGCTGATTCTGTATGGATTGCTGCCCATTCTGCGCAATACCCTGGCCGGCTTGGAGGGTGTCGATCCCACAGTGAGGCAGGCGGCGCTCGGTATGGGCATGTCGCCTTTTCAGGTGCTGTTGCAGGTGGAGTTGCCGCTGGCGGGCAGGGTGATCCTGGCCGGTATCCGGACCTCGGTAACCATCAACATTGCAACGGCCGCCATTGGCTCAACCATCGGTGCCAGAACCCTGGGGGATCCGGTGATCGCCGGTCTCGTCAATGGCAACACAGCCTACGTGTTGCAGGGCGCGATTCTGATTGGCATGCTCGCGCTGACGGTGGACAGCCTGTTCGAGGCCGCTGAGCGGGTCTGGGACCGCCGGTTTCTGCCCCAGACCGCAGGCTGATCGCTGGAGCAGGCCGTCCGCTGCTTTAAAAATCCTGCTTTGATGTCTAGTCTGACGAAGATGGACAGCGCAAGGAGCACAGCGGAATGAAGTTTCCTTCGAGCACGTCATTTGCACTCCTCGGCGCAGCACTGATCGCGATCAGCTATGGTCTGGCGCGCTTTGCGTTCGGTCTGTTCGTCCCCCCGATCCGGGATGACCTGGGGCTGGCGCCGGATGTGATCGGTGTGATCGGTGCGCTGCCGCTGATCAGTTTCGTATTCGCTACCCTGGTGGCTCCGCTCTCGGCAAATCGGCTTGGTGCCCGCAATACCGCCATGGCCTCCGGTATTTTTGGTGTTGTTGGCCTGTCGCTGATCAGCCAGGCCGTGGGGGCCGTCTCCCTCGGGGTGGGTGTTGTTCTCTGTGGTATCTGCACGGGCCTGATGATGCCGGCTCTCACAGCCGCCATGCAGGCGCTGGTGAGACGCTCGCTCCATGGCCGGGTAAGCTCGGTGATGAACGCGGGCACCAGTATCGGTGTCGTCGTTGCTGTGCCGACGATCCTGTTCCTCGCCGGGGCCTGGCGCTATGCCTACGCGTCCTTTGCCGTGCTGGCGGTAATCGGCGTGATTGCCACCTGGTTCTTCATTCCCTCCGTATCCCGCGTTGTGCCCGCCAACGCCGCGCCGGTCCAGCCGATCAGTGCGGATCAGTGGTGGCGACTGCTCAGGCTCTCGCTGTTCGCGTTCATGATGGGCTTCGTGTCTGCCGCCTACTGGATTTTCGCACCCGACCTTGTGGTTAATCTCGGGTCCATGCCATCCGATGCCACGGCATGGTTGTGGCTGGGGGTAGGTATTGCCGGCCTTGGCGGCGCGGTGGTGGCCGACCTGGCTGACCGGAACAACCCGCCGGTTACCCAGGCCCTGATGCTGATGACACTGGCCGCTAGCCTGGCGTTGTTGGCGGCCAGCCCCGACAACCTGATGATTTCGGCGTTTTCAGCACTGGTGTTTGGTCTGGCCTACATGAGTCTGACCGGGCTGTACCTGATGACCGGCATTCGCCTGCTGCCGGGGCGGCTGTCCATGGGCCCCGTGCTGCCTTTCATGGCAGTATCACTGGGCCAGGCTGCCGGCTCGCCGATAGTCGGTATGCTTGTGGGTAACGTGGGTTATGCCGACGCCTTTGCCATGTTCTGCGCCATCGGCATTATCGTGGCCATGTTGTCGCCGTTCTATCCAAGGCATCTGGAATACGAACCAGATGATGACACCGAAGAGGATACCGGTCTGCAGGCCGCTTACGACTATCAGCTGCAGAACGAGGAGGGGGAGCCCCTGTCGCCGGTCACCGGCAAGACCGAGAGTTATTAGGGCGGATAGCCGAGAGTGTTATTCCTCGGATGTATCTCTCGGCGCCGCCCAGCTTGTGTAGCCCAGGTCCATAACCCGGGCGACTTCCTCATCGGGTATCGCCGATAGATCGCCCAGTTCCAGCGGGTCATAGTGGAAGGCGTACAGTCGAGACGTGAATTCGGCCACGGGCAGGGAAGCTTCACCGCGAAACTCGCCATTGCCGTGGGTTGAGCAGGTAATGCCCTGGCCCCAGTTCTGGCCGCTGTCGTTGTTGGGGTTAAAAAAGTACACCCGCATCTCGTTCTTCGGGCTCAGGGCAACCCGCAGGATATTGATGGCGTGCCGGCCAACAAAGCGGGCGGCGCTGTCTGTTACAGCAATCCCTGCCGGCTGGGCGTGAATGACCGGTATGTTGCCGTTGTAGAAGGGGTGATAGCTCGCGTAGAAATGCCGGATAAATCCCTCGTAGTCCTTTACCTCGCCGGTTTTTACGTCGGCGACCACGCGGAAGCCGTGGCTGACCCACCAGCCGTAGAATTCCGGGTTGATCCAGCGATGGGCGTCGTCGTCCCGGGTCTCACAGCGGCGCCACATCTCACCGTAGAGGCGATCGAGATGAGGGATGAGCACGAGCGATACCGGGTCCACATCCACTGGCGTTCCCTTAACCAGGCCCGGTTCCAGATCGCGGGAAGAAACCTCCTGGCCTTCAAAGCGGCTCAGCACTTCGTTGTCGCGTGCTGCCCAGGCCAGGACTTGCAACAGGTAATCCGCCTCGTTTGACGCCCACATGGAGAGGCCAATGGCAGACTGGCAGGTGGGGTTGTTGCCCTGACCAACGCCCAGCGGCTGGCCCAGCAGGTTGATAACCCCGGCCAGCAGGAATACCCGGGGTGGCCGGGCATCGCCGAACGCCTCTCTGAGAGCCTGATCGGTTTCCGCAGAGGGCTTCAGTTTGATTTGCCGCCACAGTGCCTGGGCCACAGAGGGTGTAAACAGCGATCCGCGCTCCAGCATCATGGTCAGGCCATAGACGGCCTGGCAGGTTTCCGGGTAGATGGCCTCGTCAATCAGGGCATGGACCAGATCGGTGTAACAGTAGAGATCGTCCAGCCCGGTCATGGTCAGCCCCAGTGTGTTGGGGATGAGATCGTCCTGGCCGCTGGCGCGCAGGAACCGGAGCATCACCGCGTGGTAGGGAGAGGCAAGGCCGGTGTCGAACATGCTGCGGGCAAAGTAGGTGGCTTCGGAGGAGAGCGCCACGTCGTCCATGTCTTTCAAACGCTGCTCGTAAACGGCAAGGCCGGGGTCCTCGGCGCTGGCAGGTGTGGGGGCAAAGAGGGCCTTCACCAGCCGCGTGGCATCGGCATTGCGTCCGGTTTTGATGTCGGGGTCGTAAAGGCATTTGGCGATCTGCCCGATCATTTCCCGAATACTGTCGACCTGCACCGGCCCCTGGTCCAGCAATCGCCAGACTTCCGCCACCAGGCTGTCCAATAGGCTTTCATAACCGAGGTGGGAGATCAGGTACCGATAGAGTTCCTGAACGATGGTGCCAAGTTGCTTGGGTCTTTCACGATCGGCTTCGGTGAGCTGGCCAGACAGCAGGTCCAGGTTTAATGCCATCACCTGGGTGAGAAAGTGGCGTGCCTGCTCAGCAGAAATTCCGGGATGGAAGTATTTGCCACGGGTGACGGCCAGCATGCGCAGTTCGCTGATCGCCTCGACAATGGTGGTAACTGCACCCGCCTCCCTCAGAGAGTGTTTGGCGAGCGCCGGTTGCAGCAGGGCTGGCCGGGCCCAGTCGCTGGTGCCGAAAATGCCAGCGGATTCGAGCGACCTTACGCGCCGGTAGATGGCGTCGAAGCCGCCTGGCAGCGTCATCAGCATCCGTGTGCGCTCCAGGAGACTGAGACTGGAGGCTTTGGGGTCCGATTTGCGGGCGCGGGCAAATTCTGCCAGCGCCATGTCGAATTGCATCAATGCCGGCTTGAGCGCAGGATCTGCGTCTTGGCGCTCCATAGCGTTGGCTCCCTTGAGGTATTACCCGCCCTGGCGAAAGCGTTGAATAAAGGCTTCAGACTCCGCGATTGACTGTTCCATATTGCGAATCAGGGAATCTACATCCTGACGGATGCTGACCAGTTCGTTTTCCAGCGAACCGATCGCCTGGGCATTCAGATTATGCTTAAGGTACAGCACCTGATCCTCAAATGCCTGCAGCACCGGTTCCATTCTGTCCTCGGCGTCGTGCATCCGGCTGATCAGCTGGCCGTACTGAACGCGGGTCTCTTTCAGCTGCTGTTCGCTACTGCGGCGCAGTGATGCGCTCTCGTACAGGCTGAGTTCGTCTTCCCATTCATCGAACAGGTCCTCGGCGACTTCTTCTACCTTGTCGATCCGGTCTCTAACCTCTTCGGCACTCGCCAGGCTGTCTTCGTAGGCATCGCTGATTTCGGCATATTGTTCCTTTAGCTCGGTGTCAGGCGTGTCCACCACACTCTGGAAACGCTCAAGCGACGAACGGAAGGTTTCCTGGGCGTCGTTCTGGCTGTCCCGGGCATCTTCAACCCGATCCACCAGGATGTCCCGCTTTTCATACCCGAATTTTTCCATGGTTTTGTAGTACACCGTGGAGCACCCGCCAAGGAGCACCGCGCTGAGCAATAGCACCCAGACACGTTGAAGGCTGATTTTTGTTTTCGAGTAGTCGGTTGCGGGGCTGGGCATAGGGGCGTCTCCGGTTGCATGCTAATCACAGAAGTGAAGCATGGCGGTGGAGCGCTGACAAGCACGTATTCGGCCTTGATTTGCAGGAGCGGAAAACGACAAACCCCGGCAAGTGCCGGGGTTTGTCCGTTCAACCAAAGCAGGGACCGTGGTTATTTCTTCAGTCCCATCTCCTCGATTGAAATCTCCCGCATCTTGAATTTCTGGATCTTCCCGGTGACGGTCATCGGGAATTCGTCCACGAACTTGTAGTTCTTCGGGATCTTGAAGTGAGCGATCTTGCCCTTGCAGAAGGCCTGCAGGTCCTCGGCTGTGACTGGCGCCGCGTCTGGAGCCAGCTTCACCCAGGCAATCAGCTCTTCGCCGTACTTGTCATCGGGAATGCCGGTTACCTGCACTTCTTCGATGGCCGGGTGAGTGTAGAGGAACTCTTCGATTTCTTTCGGGTAGATGTTCTCGCCACCGCGGATGACCATATCCTTGATGCGGCCAACGATCTGGACATAGCCTTCTTCGTCCATGGTGGCCAGATCGCCGGTATGCATCCATCCGGCGCTGTCGATGGCTTCGCGGGTTTTCTCTTCGTTGTTCCAGTACTTCAGCATCACGCTGTAGCCACGGGTGCACAGCTCGCCGATCTCGCCACGCGGAACCACGTTGCCGGTGCCCGGATCAACGATCTTGGTTTCCAGGTGCGGCTGGGTGCGGCCCACGGTGGTGACCTGCTTCTCGAACGGATCCAGGGAGCTGGTCTGGGTGGAAACCGGGCTGGTTTCGGTCATTCCGTAGGCAATCTGAACCTCTTTCATGTTCATCTTGCCGTTGACCTTCTTCATGACCTCTGCCGGGCAGATGGACCCCGCCATGATGCCGGTGCGCAGGCTGGAAAGGTCATAGGTCTCGAATTCCGGCTCGGTCAGTTCGGCAATGAACATGGTGGGCACGCCGTACAGGGCGGTGGCCTTTTCCTGGTGCACGGCCTGCAGAACCGACTTGGGCTCGAAGCCTTCGCCGGGATAAATCATGGTAGAACCGTGGGTGATACAGCCCAGGTTGCCCATGACCATGCCGAAGCAGTGGTACAGGGGCACCGGGATCACCAGGCGGTCTTTCTCGGTCAGGATCTGGCTCTCGCCCACAAAGTACCCGTTGTTCAGGATGTTGTGGTGGGTGAGGGTAGCGCCTTTCGGGTTGCCGGTGGTGCCGGAGGTGAACTGGATGTTGATGGGGTCGTCAAACTGCAGTTCGCCCTGGCGTTTTACCAGATCGTCCTGGGACACGTCGCTTGAGAAGCCGAGGAATTCCTTCCAGGTCCACATGCCGTCGTGCTTGTCTTCGTGCACGTTGATCACGGCCCGCAATTCCGGAACGTGGTCGGCCTTGAGCTTGCCGGGGGAGCTTCGCTTCAGCTCCGGGGCCAGCTCGTAGATCATCTCGCGGTAATTGGAAGCTTTGAAGCTGTCAGCCGTCACCAGGGTGGTTATACCAGCCAGGTTGAGGGCGTATTGCAGTTCGTGGACACCGTAAGCCGGGTTGATGTTCACCAGGATGGCACCGACTTTGGCGGTGGCGAACTGGGTAACGGTCCACTCGTAGCGGTTGGGGGACCAGATGCCCACGCGGTCGCCGCGTTTGACGCCAATGGCCATGAAGGCGCGGGCGGCTTCGTCGACTTTTTCAACAAACTCTTTGTAGGTCCAGCGAATGTCCTGGTGCAGGCACACCAGGGCTTCGTTGTCCGGGTATTTCTCGGCGGTGCGGTCGAGCATTTCACCGATGGTCATGCCCAGCAGGGGCACTTCCGCGGTTCCGCTGGTATAACTTGGTAGAGTCTTGCTCATATCTCTGCCTCCATTGTTTTTGTATTCGAGGGCGAGCAGGGTGGTTTACCTGCTAGCGACTCTGACTGTGATATTCGGGGTTCGGTTGCATATCGCTGGCAATCGCCACCCGGTTGGACATGTTGTAAAAGCCGATCAGGTTACTGAGATCCCAGATGCCGCGGTCGCTCAGACCGGCATCCCGCAGGGCCTGGATGTCGTCTTCGGTGACGGTGGCCGGCGAGCGGGTAAGGTGGGATGCAAAATCCAGCATCGCCCGCTGGCGCTTGTCGAGTTTGGCGCTGCGGTAGTTCATCACCATGTGCTCACCCAACTGGGGATCGCCGCTCAGGACCCGCACGGCGGCGCCGTGAGCAACCAGGCAGTAGAAGCATTTGTTCTCGGAGGAAACCACCACGGCGACCATTTCCCGCTCCAGTTTGGAGAGTTCGCTCTCACCGAGCATAAGCTCGTTATACAGGCGGGTGAAACCGTCCAGCTGTTTGAGGTTCTGGCTGTAGGCGGTGAGTACGTTCGGAATCATGCCCAGCTTTTCCTGACAGATCTGGAAGTACTTCCGGGTGTCTTCCGGCATGTCGCTGATCTCCGGGATCGGGAGATCCAGGGCGACTACGTTTTTATTACTCATTCTTGCTGACTCCTAGCCTTCAGGATTTGGTGCAGTGGCGAGCGGGTACGACTTCCCGGGACACGCTGTGAATACATCCCTGTACGCTTGACTGCAGCATCCTTGCTGCAGACAGTCCCGGGAAGTCGTACCCGCTCACCACGTTAATCATTGGCAGTTACCGCCTAGCGCCTGTCCTACTTTGGAGCCATTTGCACGGTTCAGTTGGCCGCAGATCCAGTCGCCGGTTGCCACTAATTTTTCGAGATCAACACCTGTTTCTATACCCAGGCCGTTAAGCAGGTATAGCACGTCTTCGGTGGCGACGTTGCCAGAAGCGCCCTTGGCATAGGGGCAGCCGCCGAGGCCGGCGACGGAGGCGTCGATAACCGCAATGCCTTCTTCCAACACCGCGTACAGATTGGCCAGTGCCTGACCGTAGGTGTCGTGGAAGTGGGCGGCTAGCTTCTCAATCGGCACTTCGGCGGCAACGGCTTCGAGCATGCGTTTGGCTTTCAGTGGGGTGCCCACGCCGATGGTGTCGCCCAGGGAGATTTCGTGGCAGCCCATGTCGTACAGGGCTTTGGCTACATGAGCGACCTGTTCCGGGGCAATATCGCCTTCGTACGGGCAGCCCATGACGGTGGAGACGTAGCCGCGCACGGGGATGCCGTGTTTACGGGCTTCTTCCACCACCGGGGCGAAGCGCTCGAGGCTTTCGGCGATGGTGCAGTTGATGTTCTTTTTGGTGAAGGACTCGGACGCGGCGCCGAAGACGGCCACTTCGTCGGCCTTCGCTGCCAGTGCCCCTTCAAACCCTTTCAGGTTCGGGGTGAGGGCGGAGTAGCGAACGCCAGCCTTGCGGTTGATGCCGGCCATTTGTGGCACCCATTTCGGGGACACGAAGCTGGCGGCCTCGATGTGGCTCAGGCCGCTGTCGGCCAGGCGGTCGATCAGCCCGGTTTTGATGGCGGTGGCGATCACCGGGCCGGGCTCGTTCTGGAGTCCGTCCCGGGGGCTCATCTCAACCAGGCGGACCTGTTTGGGAAAGGCCATTAGCCTGCCTCCTCTTGTTTCGCTTCTGGGTCGTTCACCTCAATGGCAATCAGTTCGGCACCTTCGGAAACCTGGTCGCCTTCGGCGAAGAAGATCTCGGTGACCACGCCGTCGGCCGGGGCCTTGATGGCGTGCTCCATCTTCATGGCTTCCATGATCACCAGGCTCTGGCCGGCGGTGACCTTGTCGCCGACTTTGGCCTGCACGGCGACGATGGCACCGTTCATGGGCGCGGCCAGGCTGCCTTCGCCGGCCATTTCCTCGAAGCCGTAGCTTTCCTTGTACACGGTGCAGTTGAAGGTGTCGCCTTCGTAGAACAGCACCAGCTGGTCGTTGTGCAGGTTGCCGTGGATGCTGATGCGGTGGCCGTTGATGACCGCCTGCAGATAATCGTCGTCCAGGCGGGCGGTGAGGTTATAGACGCTGTCGCCCACATACACCTGATAACGGTCATCACGCTCCAGTACCTTCAGGTCGTGAATCTCGTCACCGACCTGCAGTTGCAGCGGCTGGGCGTATTCTGAGTTCATGCGCCAGCTGTTCTGGCGGCCGAACGGCGACCAGGGGTCGGTGCTGACCACTTCACGGGATTTGCGCTGTTCCAGAACAAAACCGGCGGCCAGTACCAGGGCTTTATGGGTATCCAGCTTGGATTTCGGGAACAGCAGTTCCCGGTGATCGTCGATAAAGCCGGTGGTCAGTTCCGCTTCCCGGAACGGTTGGGCGTCCGCCAGGGCGTGCAGGAACCGGATGTTGGTCTTCACGCCCGCGATGCGGTAGTGCTCCAGGGCCTGAACCATGCGGTTGATGGCCTGGTCGCGGGTTTCGTCCCACACGATCAGCTTGGCGATCATGGGGTCGTAGTGGATGCTGATGTCGTCGCCTTCGGTCACGCCGGTGTCGACGCGCACATGGGCGCTTTCATCCGGGGTGCTCAGGTAGCGCAGGTTACCGGTGGCCGGCAGGAAGTCCTGGTCCGGGTCTTCGGCGTAGATCCGCGCTTCCAGAGCGTGGCCCCGGGTTTTCACCTGGGACTGTTCCAGCGGCAGGGCATCACCCCAGGCCACTTTCAGCTGCCATTCCACCAGATCCTGGCCGGTGACCATTTCGGTAACCGGATGCTCGACCTGAAGGCGGGTGTTCATCTCCATGAAGAAGAAGGAGCCGTCGACGTCGTACAGGAATTCAACGGTGCCGGCACCCACGTAGTTAATGGCCTGGGCGGCGCGCACGGCCGCCTCACCCATGGCCTTGCGGGTTTCTTCGCTCAGGCCCGGGGCCGGGGCTTCTTCCAGGACTTTCTGATGGCGGCGCTGCACGGAGCAATCACGCTCGGCCAGGTACACGCCCTTGCCTTCCTGGTCGCAGAAGACCTGGATCTCCACGTGCCGGGGCTGGGTCAGGTAGCGTTCGATCAGCATGTCCGGGTTGCCGAACGCGTTCTGGGCTTCGCGCTTGGCGGCGGCCAGGGCGTCGTCAAACTCGCCCATGTTGTTCACGACGCGCATGCCTTTGCCACCGCCGCCGGCGACAGCTTTGAGCAGCAAGGGGAAGCCGCATTTCTCGGCTTCGGCCCGCAGGGTTTCAACCGACTGGTCGTCGCCGTGGTAACCGGGCACCAGGGGTACGCCGGCTTTTTCCATGATTGCCTTGGCCGCAGATTTGGAGCCCATGGCGGCAATAGCCGGGGAGGGCGGGCCAATGAAGACAATGTTGTTGGCTTCACAGGATTCGGCGAACCCGGTGTTTTCCGAGAGGAAACCGTAACCCGGGTGGATGGCCTGGGCACCGCTCTTTTTGGCAATCTCGATGATCTTTTCGGCCCGCAGGTAGCTCTCGGAGCTGGGTGCAGGGCCGATGTGGAAGGCTTCGTCGGCCATGGCCACGTGCCGTGCATTGGCGTCGGCCTCAGAATAGACGGCGACGACGCGAATGCCCATGCGGTGGGCGGTTTGTATGATCCGGCAGGCGATTTCGCCCCGGTTGGCGATCAGTATCTTGCTGAACATTGTTATTCTTCCTCCGGAACCCAGTTGGCCTTGCGCTTGTTCAGGAAGGCGCTGAGCCCTTCCTGCCCTTCTTCACCCACCCGGATATCCGCGATGCGGTGTGCCGTGTCGTCAATCACGTCGTCGTTGATGGGCTTGTGGCTGACGGCGAATACCAGGTCCTTGGCGGCTTTCATGGCCTCGGGCCCGTTCATGGCCAGTTGCTGGAGCATGTCGTTGCAGCGGGCTTCCATGGCGTCGACATCGTCACAGACGATGTGTACAAGGCCGTATTCCTGGGCCTGCTTTGCCGTGAACACTTCGGCGGAGATGAAATACCGCCGGGCCTGGCGCTCGCCGATGGCGCGCACCACGTAGGGGCTGATCACGGCCGGGATCAGGCCGAGTTTGACCTCGCTCAGGCAGAAGCTGGCTTTTTCGGTGGCCAGTACGATGTCGCAGCAGGCCGCAAGGCCAACCGCACCGCCGAAGGCAGCGCCCTGCACAAGACCAATCACGGGCTTGGACAGGTGGTTCAGGGTGTTCATCAGCCGGGCCAGTTCCCGGGAGTCGTCCAGGTTTTCCTGACGGGTGTTGTCCGCCATGCGGCGCATCCAGCCGAGGTCTGCACCGGCAGAGAAGTGTTTGCCCTCAGAGCGCAGGATAACGATCTGGGTCTGTTCATCCCGGTCCACCTGTTCCAGTGCCTGAATCAGCTGCTGGATGATCACGTCGTCGAAGGCGTTTCGTTTGTCCGGGCGGTTCAGTACAATTTCCGAGACACCATCGTCTCGCTGGTGCAGCAGAACCGCTGAGTCTTGCTGTGACATGGCTGCGCTCCTTTACATGCGGAACACGCCGAAGCGCGTGGGCTTGGCGGGCCGGTTGAGGGTGGCAGACAGGCTCAGGGCGACCACTTCGCGGGTCTGGGCCGGGTCGATCACGCCGTCGTCCCACAGGCGGGCGCTGGCGTAGTAGGGGTGGCCCTGTTGTTCGTATTTATCGGCGATGGGTTGTTTGAATTCGACTTCTTCTTCCGCACTCCAG
>Ga0208182_1001330_pt1 | contig 11712 bp, 18 predicted proteins | sample MalvireepMed_906_FD_184248 | JGI IMG/M metagenome (GOLD analysis project Ga0208182, IMG submission 184248) | Marine viral communities from the Global Malaspina Expedition - Malaspina viral metaG DeepMed_906 (SPAdes) (version 2) | ecosystem: Environmental > Aquatic > Marine > Oceanic | place...
GCATGGTATGATCCTGATGGTTCGTACCATGAGGTACTGATAGAAGATAACGGGGATTTACCCACCCGCCCCGAAATCACTGACTAACTCCCTGTGGTGGGAACGATTGTGTGGCCCCGTGCAATCGACTTGACCAACAATCAACGGGGCATCACTACAGGAGACACATTATGTACCGCAAGAAGAATGCTGCCGAGAAGGCGAAGGATGTAGCGAATGTCGCTGCTACCACAGCAGAGGAGCATAAGGCCGTGGCGGCACTTATGTCAGAAGCCGCAGATTATGGCCCCGCAGGATTTTCCAGACTGGGTGGCTCATATTTTGTTAAACTAGAAGATACTCATAACGCCGCTTGCATGGCAAACCGACGGGTAGAAGAAACCCATGTTGGTGATGGCGAAGGTATGAAGGGTAAGTGGGAACACACTACCTACAGCGGTGTCTACGAAAAGTAATGAACGACTATCAGTCATTCATTCATAAGTCGCGTTATGCGCGGTATCTCGATGATGTGAAGCGTCGGGAGTCTTGGGAAGAAACCGTTTCTCGGTATATTAATTTCTTTACCGCAAAATGCGATCTCCCCAAAAACATTTCCGACGAGTTGTACAAAGCCATCTACAACATGGAAGTGGTTCCATCCATGAGGGCTTTGATGACGGCTGATCCAATCCCCGGTAGCGGGGCATTATCACGGGATAACATGGCGGGTTACAACTGTGCTTATCTCGCGGTAGACCATCCAAGGGCTTTTGACGAGTCCTTGTATGTGTTGCTCTGTGGAACCGGGGTTGGGTTTTCTGTCGAAAGGCAGTACATCGCTAAACTCCCTGAAGTGGCAGACACCATCTATGAAACTGACACCACTATAGTAGTGCGTGACAGCAAGATTGGATGGGCGTCTGCCCTGCGGGAGTTGGTCAGCCTTCTATACCAAGGGCTTATCCCAAAGGTGGATTACAGCCGTGTGCGACCTGCGGGTGCTAGGTTAAAAGTATTCGGAGGAAGGGCTTCCGGCCCTGAACCGCTCAAAAGATTATTCGATCACTATATTAGAATATTCTCAAATGCTGTTGGGCGCAAACTAACAAGCATAGAGTGCCATGATCTCATGTGTTTCAATGGAGAGGCTGTGGTAGTAGGTGGTGTTCGCCGCGCTGCTGAGTTGAGTCTGAGCAACCTCACTGACGAGAGGATGCAGAGGGCGAAGATGGGGCAGTGGTGGATAGAGGATGGTCAGAGGGCAATGGCTAACAACTCTGTCTGTTATACAGAGAAGCCTGACATTGGAATTTTCATGCGGGAATGGATGTCTCTTTACGAATCAAAGAGCGGAGAGCGTGGGATTTTTAATCGTAAGGCCGCTCAAGACATGGCTCCAGAAAGAAGGGATAGCACCTATGAATTCGGCGTGAATCCCTGCGCAGAAATTTGCCTCCGATCCAATGAAACTTGTAACCTTTCAGAAATAATTCTAAGACCGACAGATACTATAGATGATGTTTCTCGCAAAGTCGCCCTTGCCGCTATTCTTGGAACATTGCAATCCACATTAACTGATTTTAGATACGTCAGGCCAATATGGAAGAAGAACGCAGATGAAGAAAGGTTGCTAGGAATCAGTTTTACAGGGGTATACGATTGCCCTGTGGTTCTAAACGCTTCTCCAGACCAACTTACGGCTTGGAAGGGATGGGCTATTACCAATAACATCCAGTGGGCTGAGAAATTAGGCATTCCACAATCGGCGGCAGTTACCTGTATAAAACCATCCGGCACTGTATCCCAATTAACTGGTGTTTATGGTTCAGGGTTGCACCCTTCCTATTCTAGGTGGTTCATTCGCAGAGTTAGGCAGGACAAGAAAGACCCACTTAATGCGGCCTTGATTGCCGCCAACATCCCTTATGTGGTTGATCCCTACAACTCAGAAGCCTTTGTCTTCTCGTTTCCTATGGTAGTTCCCGCCAAATCCGTAACAAGGGATAAGGTGGATGCTATCTCCCATCTGGAGACATGGAAAAAATTCGCCATTCACTGGTGTGAACACAAGCCCAGTATAACCGTGTATGTTGCGGAGGACGAGTGGTTAAAGGTGGGGTCGTGGTGTTATGATAATTTCGATATACTCAGCGGGGTCAGTTTTCTGCCCAAGGCGGATGATTCCCACATTTACCAAGAGGCTCCATACGAGGAAATTACCCGCAAAGAGTACACCAAGATGGTTTCAAAATGTAACGAGATTGATTGGTCTGTGATACAAGAAGTTGGAGACAATACCACAAGCAGTCAGGAACTTGCCTGTACCGCTGACGCCTGTGAAGTCTGATAAGCGTTGGAAATTTTCCAAAGAACTACGGGGGCCGGATGTGATACCTAAAGATAAACGATGGGAAAATGAAGACTACTTGAAGTTTGTGAGTGAATTACCCTGCTCTCATTGCCATGTCAAGGATGGCACTGTAGTAGCGCACCACTTAAAACACATATATTCACCACTTTCTGGTGGAACAAGTATAAAGGCTTCCGACATATTCACTATGCCGCTGTGCTTCGAGTGCCATGACAGACTACACAAGGGAGATAGGGATGTTATTGATTGGCAGGGGTTGTTCATCCTACAGACTCTAGACAAGGCCACACAATCTGGTATAATTAACATCACGTATAAGCCTTATGAATACAATATACTCTGAGAAAGAAGAGATGCCTAGCGAATACTGGGAAAAACTTTACGGCAAAACAACCTATGAGGGGGTTACGCCAAAGAAGGGCGGGAGCAGAGCCGGGCAAAGATTAGATAAATACAAGTCTCATTGTTGGTCAAAAAGGGTAAAGGACGGCTCGCCACACTGGCATATCATTTTAACCAAGGAAGGTGAGACTTTTGCGTTTTGGGCTACGGGCTGGAGACAACTTGTGTATAAATCAGATACTTTTGATTTTGAATTTAATATCAGTGAGGCTAAACACACTTGGGCAATTATAGATCTTTCCACATTAATAGTGCGCGATAAAAATGGGAATGAAATAGATCGCGGTGGGGGTGACATTGGATTCAAAGAGATAGGGTGGTCTAGGAAATATGCATAATATGGAACTTCAAGGACTAGACCGATCAGCAGACTTTGATTTGTATTGGGGTCTACTACACAAACTTAACCTAAAGGAGTTTAACAGAGAGGGCGGGGAAGACTCGGAAGGTCAACTTAATGATTGGCGCGTTGTTCCAGATATTAGCCGGGAAGGTAAAAAGTTAGGGTGGGCAGTGATACAAACTTATTGCGGAGACAAGGTTGAACAAGTTGTGTGTTACACTAAAACCAAGAAGGATTGCATGACTTGGCTTAGAGCGAATTCCAAGCCGGTGCATTATACGGAACTTAGGTGGTGGGATGACCTTATATTTGATGACAGGGGTTGTTACCTAAGTGATGGGGTTTGGATAAAATGACCGACGAGCAATCAGTAGAGAGAGCCTTAGAGTGGATGATGGAGAACACTTCAAAACTGGCGCAATCAATCGCCGACAGGAAATACCTTGAGGATTTCAAGAAGGTTCAATATTCCATTCTTTTTTCCAAATCCCCCGAAAAAACAATGGCTTCTAAGGAAGCGTGGTCTTACGCACATCCCGATTACAAGAAGGTGTTAGAGGGCTTGAGGGTCGCCGTTCAGCAAGAGTCTGAGTTACGGCACTTATTCACCACAGCAGAGGCAAAGATAGAGGTATGGAGAACACTACAAGCAAACCACAGGGCAGGTGTAGTATAATGTCTGCAAGTGATGTATACTTACAGCATGAGGAATGGCTTACGGATTATGACAATAATGCGGAAGCATGGAATCATCAAGAGCAGTTAAACCAACGGCAACGAGAGGGAAACAAGATGGCTCAATTTGAACCAAAAGACAACACGATCACTCTTTGGGTGAATGATAAGAGGGAATCGGAGAAGTCTCCAAACATGACCGGCAAAGGTCTTGTCAATGGTAAAGAGGTCAGGGCAGCGGCTTGGAAAAACACTTCGCAGAAGGGGAGCAATTACTTGAGCATCAAGTTGTCTGATCCCCAAGACAACGCGAAGCGTTTCACTCCCGCCCCAAAGGATTTTGACTTCTAATGATCCTACAATACCACGACGGGGCTAAAGTCGAATTAGAATTCGACGAGAAGAAGCACTACTACATGGTAGAGGGGGAATACGCCCCCTCTGTCACCACCATCCTCGACTCCATTGCCAAACCGGCGTTATTGCCGTGGGCGGCTAGTGAGGGGGCTAAGTGGTATTTGGCTAACCATGAGTCGGATATAAAGCCAGAGGACATGGCGAAAGGTATCCGGGGCGCCTACCGAAAGAAATCTCAGGATGCCTTAAACATAGGACAAGCCGTACATGAATGGTGTGAGGGCGCTATCCTGTGGAAATTAGGCAAGGGGCATCCCCCGCCTACACCTGATCACGAAGCCGCTCAGAACGCAATAGCGGCGTTCAGGGAGTGGGTTAAGATCAATGATGTGGAGTGGCATTCCGTAGAGGAGAAGATTTATAACCGGAGCCATAAGTACGCGGGTACAGTAGACGCTATCGCTACCGTAAACGATGAATACTGCGTTATAGATTTTAAGACTTCCGGCGCAATTTATGCACCTTATTATCTACAGTGTGCGGCTTACGCGAAAGCCATTGAGGATATGCGGGGAAAGGACATAGAGAAAGCCTACATCTTACGTTTTGACAAGAAGACTGGCGAATTTGAAACTGGGTCTTCGGTGGAAATTCAGGAGAACTTCATGGGCTTTCTTGGGTTCTTGGATGGGTACAGGCGTCTGAAGACTTTGGAGAACCGTAATGGTAAAAACTGAATCCATTGCAAACATGATGGTTTTTCACATCACCTCCGCAGTGGCTCTCATGGACATCTCAATCAATAACGATGTGGAAACCGAACTTGTTAGAAGTATGATCGAAGAGATGGCAAAGAACTCTGGGAGCGTCTTGGAACACGCCTTATGGGAAACCTATAAGGACTTCCTTGATCCCAAGTTGAATACGGCAATAGCGGATAATGTAGTGCCCTTCATACAATGAAGGCGTCTATCATTCTTTTTTTACTTGTGCTATTATTGGTATTATGAAAGTTGAACTTACCCCGGAAGAAGTGGCAGATGCGTCATCGTTGGCTTCCCAACGGCATGAGGCAAAGCACAAGAGTGTTCGGGATACCGGCGCAATTTCTCGCGCTACAGTCCCAAAGGGGACGCCTCTGGAAGACTTTATCCCAGACAGGCGTTACCGCGCTCATTTTATTGGTTTGTTGGGGGAGATCGCCTATGCGAAGGCTACTGGTGGGGAGATAGATCGGAATATCTACAATTCCGGTGACAGCCACTTAGGGGATGTCGGCAGGGTAGAGGTCAAGACAGCCACTTGGATGGGGCCAGATGTCCACCTAAAGATTACTGAGAAAGAATTAGCAATGGAGAATCAGCCAGAAAGATATGTCTTGGCTAGGGTTGATGAAAAGGACTTTCACAAAGTTGAACTAATTGGGGAAATAGGGCGGGATGATTTTATCGAGAAATCTGTATCCAAGCAGTATGGCCCAAGATACCCCAAAAATAAAATTATGGATGCGGCGGATTTAGATCCAATCCCTACTCAATAGTTTCTATTGGTCTTATAGTAACCACATTTTTTGTGGGGATGTACCATAAATTCCCCCAATAGTTCCTCTCGCGGGTCATAGCAAGCGTAACCCAGTCACGGGTCTTCTTTACCAGAAGCCCATACGTTTTTGTTTCTACTTTTTCGGGTTCATACTCGCTCCATCCCGCCTCTGTGTAGGAATCAATCCAAGAGACTTCAACAAGCGTTATCGCTTTTTGCCCTTTTTCCTTTTTTCTAATGGGCCGGGGATTATCCACCCTAACACCATCGGTACTATAAAGATTAAGATTAGTAGCCATCCGCCCATCTCGATAATTTGCTGTAGTAAATCGAAGAAATTTGATGGCGCTTCCTGCACCACCGTGTCTGCTGTGACCGATATAGGATCACCGGGGCTTTCCGCAGTTAAAGCAGAGGCAGTCGCAGCCGTCAACCCGGCGGCTACCGTCGGTACAATCACACCCCCCGGCAAGACACTCGTTGCACCAACAACTGCGCTGGTCGCCGCTCCCGTTATCAGACTGCTTTTTAGACTGCTGCATCCTGCGATACCTAGTGTACAGGCCAGTATCAGCCAAAGGCGTACATAACGGCTATTAGTATTAAAACTGCCCATAATGGCTTATCCTCTATGTGTTTCCAGACGGTCTTAATTATATTCATGTTGTCTCCATTAAAGTGTGAATGATGAGCCACATCCACAGGAAGATGCTCCCGTAGGTGGGGTGAATTTGAAGGATGGGGCGAATGGATCGTCGTTCCAATCCATGACTGCATCTCCAAGTAAGTCAAGGGAATGGGCATCAGAGTAGATAGTATCTGTGATCAGAGTCGCATCCGTTGGCAACTCTCCAGTACCGGATAGCTTTATTTTGTAGCCTGAACATCCGCCACCTTCGAGATGGATACCTAAGAATCCTTCTCCATTTATTACTTGATCTACTTTTGTTTTTGCCGCCTCTGTTATCGTCATGGTTCACAGCATACCCATTTCTAGTTTAGTGTGTGTTGGAATCATGTCTGGCCCCCATTGAGGATCAAAGGTCATCTCAACATCGTAACTATCTACACCGGGAACTTTACAGGAGTCCATTACCTGATGGTACAGTTCATCTCCTACAGGACAGAACGGAGAGGTAAGTGTCATCAGAACCTTACAAAATCCCGCATCTAAATCTATGTCATAGATTAAACCAAGGTCATAGATGTTAGTGAATATCTCTGGATCATATACCTTTCTAAGATTACCCACTATCTGATCTATTGTAGGGTTTGTATCCTTAACGTATTTCTCAACGTGCATCTAGTTGCCATACCCACTAGACCCGCTAGTATCACGTTGAGCCATCCACTCAAATATCTTTTCGTGCTGAGTCATTATCTCACGATCTACTCCTCTTAATGTTGAAATCTCTTTTCTTAGTTCTTCCACCTTAAAACCAAGAACATCTAACCCAGATGTCTCTTCCATACCCGCAGCCTGTACATTGGCAACACGCTCAACTTCTGACGATAACGACGAAGCCCACCATATAGCCCCGCCTGTTTGGGCGACCAAGAATAGTATTGCACCAAAGAATTTAGCATCTATGTTCATCTTTTAGAGAGAACCTCATGTAGATTTTTAATCTTATCGGAGACTGTGCCAGTTAGAACCCAAGGACACAGACCATGTATCAAGGCAACAGCAGATAGTATGAAAAGTACAGCGCAAAGATAGACAGTAAAGCGTAGATGCTGAACATAAGATTCCTCAACAAAGTTTAAGTGGTGGCATTTCATCTGAAGATGTACCATAGAAGGCCAGTGAGCGCAGCAATATCTACACAAATAGACCAGCACAAGTATGCTTTAAGAGCGTACCTCTTCCACTCAACGTGCCTTCTGATATACTGGGTTGGGTAAAACCATTGCATCTAACTTTTCCTCTAGTCTAATCAGGTGATCCATGATCTCCCCGAACTGGTCATCTGTTCTAGCAACCACCCTCTCTAATCTATTCTCAACATTCTCTAATTGAAATGCCTGTATCGCTACGCTCTCCCTTAGATCATAGATGAATGTGAACCCACCGATAATCAAACCTACAGTGGCTACTACATGGCCTACTGATAGGCTCTTATTCAGTTGGGTTCCATTGCTCATAATTCTAGTTTCTCCGACTCATCTCCGGGTTGTATTATATCCCACACAGTTCCACCTGTGATGGCGCAGACTATCATTGCCCCCTCATGCTGATGGAAACTTAGGAATGTCCAAGATGGTTTAACAGGGTTATACATAATGGCTGAAAATGATGTTTCACTGACCCATCCCTTGCCAATAGGGTACTCACCCAACACCTCCTGATGGTATGTAATTGCCTCTTCGACACTGTTATCTCCACCCCAACATACTGCTTTAACGGGGAACTCTGTTGGGAACATTCTGGCTGATGATGCTAGGGGTAACAACAGTAACAATACTAGGAGTTTCTTCAACGTGTTCTCCTGCTTCGTATTCTTTCTTCAGTTTCGGAATACTCTTTTATTCTGTTGGAGATGAATTCATGTAACTCTGCAACTCTGCGAGTTTTATTCTTTTGGTAGGCAAGACCTAACCAATACTCCGCCTCTTCTAAATCACTCTTTAGGTTAAGCGCTCTTCGGGTTTTTTGTTCTGAAACTTGACCTTGGTAAACTCTAAGTCCGGTAAGGAACTGCAAGAGCCTTCCTCCACGGGAATCGCTGATTGTTTTAGAGGCGGCTTGCTTCTCGGCTGGAGTCATCTTGCTCCAATCATACTTGTCGATTTGAGCCTCTGCGGGATAATCTAATCTTGTTTCTCTAGTCCCACCTATGCTTATAGGAAGACCCGGAACATCAAACCTCTCAAGTTTTTCCTCCGTAATACCCATATCATGGAGTTTCTGGAAGAATGGCTCGTAAGCCATTTTCTTTAGCGCTATCTGCCCAGTTTCTGGATCAGGTATTTGAGCGCCGAATATCTCCCAAGGGTTACCCCTGTCCAATTCAGATAAGAACACCATGTTGCTAAGGAACCTGTGCATATATACGGGCATTTCTATACCCAAGAAATCCGACGTCTCTCCCTTATATTTTTTTAGATCACCCTGTCTATAAGTATCATAGTTGGCCCACAACTCCATAGGAAGTTTAAGGAAGGGGGACGCCATCTGTTCAATGAACTTTTTTGGTGTTCCCAGTTGAGCTAAGTCTGCATAAGGCATCCAGTTCAACAGGGGGATGATATGGTATATATCCTCAGAAGCATCTGCGCTAAGATAGAGTGGCGCTCTTTCTCTCATCCATTCTTCGATGTCTTCTGGGGCTGGTATATCTATACCATATTGTATATTTTGAATAGCCAGATTTAGCTTCTGGTATCTTTCGGGGTGCTGCATCACTGCCAGTAAATGTGCTGGGATATTATTCCTAGACCATTTGTAGAATGGAAATGCTCGTTTTGCCCAAGCCCTTTCAAACTGTGAAACATCAGAGTAATCAAACAAACTTTTTCTGACCATATCTGCTGCCTTGTCATAGGCTGCTTGTCTTGCTTCCCCAGTTAATTTATGGGCATCCATTTTCCCAAGTTGGTCAATGAAGACTGCCAACTTTGCATTGTTCTCTGGGGTTGCGCCAAATGCTCTGAAGGCTGCTTGGACAAGTTCATTATCAGACGATGGAACAAATAATTTTCCAACCCTCTTTATGAGTGGCCCTCTATCCCTAGCACTTCTTATTAGATCATCTACGGTAGCGCCAATGTCCCCGTGTAATCCGTATTGGCCTCTATTGTGAAGCCCCTGCATTATGAACGCTTCCCATACTTCTTCTGATGGAAGCCTACCAAAATTCTTACCGCCTATTAGTACCGTAGCATCCCCCCATTCTGTTCCAGCACGCGCCCTAAAAGCCCTGAACTGTAAAGCGGCAGCATCTCCGTATCTCTGGGGATTAGTTAATCCTGCAATAGTATAGGCGTTAGTAAAGTTACCACCTAGGTTCCTTGTGTAGTAACCAGGGCGGGTTGCTAGAGCATATATTTTCCACCAGTTTTGGGCGCTGTCCCAAGACTTTAGAAACGGTCCCAATGCCTTTGGACCGGAGAGTAGTTGTTGCTGCCTGCCAAAAGCCTCTGCAACGTCCGGTCTGAAAAACAATTCCTCACCGTCCGCATTTTTTAAGGAGGCATCCTTTACCCTACCTTGTGGAGTATGGTACTCATACTTTATAGGAACCCAATTTTCAGGATGCCCAGCAACAGAACCAAATTCCCTCACGCCATCCCGCAATCTGGATGTTGCCATCGCTCGGTTATGCCATATTTGTCTGTAATAATTTAGCAGCGCAGGATTAGTATGCTTGTATTCTTCTCCAAGTTTTAATCTTCCTGATTTTATGGCTGCAATGTTTTGGGCTTCAATGGTTCCACTAGACTTCCTGTGTACAGCAGGACCAGTTTTTCTCTTGCTAAGATTAAACCAGTTAGAAAAACTTCTTAACGGATGAACACCACCTCGTTTACCAATTTCAGTTATTAAGTGTGGAACATAACCCATGACATCCCCAGTAGTTGCTTGTAGGGCATCATAGTTTTTCATCAAATCTGAAATAGGAACTCCTGCCTCTATTTCTTCTGCAAGCAATTTACCCCAAGCATCCTTGTAGGCATCAGCAAGGGTATCAACTTCCCCTACCTCAGCTTTGTAGGCTGGGTCAAACATAGTTGCTTCTCTTTTGATAATAGCCTGACCTGGGAGATACCCCTCCAAAGTCCTGAGGATGGCTAAGTGTAACTCTTTGGGAGACATACCAAGTTGAGTAGCCATATCGTCCATTGCTTTGGTATTTTTACCCATAGCCAACATCTCGAAATAATCTCCAGCAGTTATTTCATTGGAGAGTTTTCGGGATAAGGCTTTTACTTTTGCAGGATCACCCACATAAACATTTAGACCCTGCATCAAACTATTACTGAGAGTTGCTTGTCCAACCTTGGTGTTGCCAAGTTTCTTCAAGAGGTGGCCCATAAATCTTATAGCAGGCCCAATACCAAACGTGCTATATGTGAATGGATCAAGAAGCATATCATGTGCCAAACCACCAGTGAAACTTCCGATAGGATGATTCTCTACATACTCTGGGTCCATCCAATCCTGTGAGTATACTACCCTTCCTTCTGGGTCTGTTGGATCAATCACCCCCTTCAAACCTTTAATTACACCCTGAGCAAAGAGTTTCGCTCCGTAATCAGGAGTGCCAACGCGAGGAAAATCCCGAACTAAAGAAGTTGAGGGGGTTAGAAAACTTCCAACCAAATGTGCGGGTGTTGCACGTTTCTCTTCTACGGTTTGATAACCCATAGCTTGCGCCCATTCTTCTGCGTTCCTCCACTCATCATAGCCTACACGAACTGGATTACCTAATATATCAAAGTAGGGTAATACGCGCATGGCGGCAGAGCCAGCGCCTGTTAATATATCGCCACCAACATCCCACATAGCACTCGTCACCGCAGCTACTGGTGCTGGTTGAGCCTCACGCAAAGCATCAATAGTTCGTCCACCCCAATCCCATAGAGCAGTTCCAACCTTTTCCCTTCTTTCTGCGGCTATTTGCTTAGAGGTTTTCCCAGCCTTTATCTCTTCCCACGTAAGAACCTCTCCAGAGGGTTTCGTAGGATAATCTGTCTCCTTTTCCTCTTCCTCCAGAGCTTTTATCTGCTCCCAAGTTAGTATTTCTCCGTTAGACATTATTTAAAGTTTAGTGCTTGCATTATCGCGATTATTGTTTCTCGATCAAGTTCCAATTTTTGTAGTACAGCAGCCACAGAATCAGCTTTGTCCAAATCAACAACGGCGGCGAATGACGGAGTGGCCTTATTGAATCCCACTCTCTCATCAGCATTAACTAAGTTAGCACTATAGTAATTCCATACATCTTCCCTATCATCTTCTGGAATCATATACAGTATATTTTCAATTTGTCTTCCCAACAATACCCCAAGAGATGCTCCAGTTATTGGTCCCGCCTCT
>Ga0208182_1001331_pt1 | contig 11710 bp, 18 predicted proteins | sample MalvireepMed_906_FD_184248 | JGI IMG/M metagenome (GOLD analysis project Ga0208182, IMG submission 184248) | Marine viral communities from the Global Malaspina Expedition - Malaspina viral metaG DeepMed_906 (SPAdes) (version 2) | ecosystem: Environmental > Aquatic > Marine > Oceanic | place...
GTTCTTTAGTCTATTCATTTCTTTTCCTTTAAGTAGGACTGGAAGGAATTGAACCTTCGACGACTGCTTTATAAGAACAGCGCTCTAACCACTGAGCTACAGTCCCATATCAACTCCTTCATCGTCTTCGTATCCTCGCATAATCAACGGTTCTGATAAAATTGCTGCAATTTTTCGTTGTGCCTCAGGTGCCACTTTCTTATCTTGACTCACAGCATCTTCTAGCAATTTTTCTATTTCTGACTTGTCAGTCATTTATTAATTCCTTTATCAATCTCTAATTCTGATTCCTTATAGGGTATTCTAGTCGTATATTCCTGTCCACAAAGAGTAAACTTCAACTCTACCCACCAGTTATATTTACCGTCATCTCTATCCCAAGGCTTGACGATCACCCCGCTTTCTCCTTGAAACGTAATAACTTTATCATTAATATTCATAAGTACTCGCGATAGGATTTGAACCTATGACCTACGGATTAGAAGTCCGTTGCTCTATCCAGCTGAGCTACGCGAGCAATCCTCATATCACCCTAAAAATGGAGGAACTCTTTTATCAATAGCTTTTTGCACCCTTCCTTTAAATGCTAGTCCAGAGAAAGGTAATTGAATAACAACTTTAACATCTGATTCGGAGATCTCAATAGACCCTCCAGTATTTACTCCTCGACTTACTCCTTTGAATGTAGTGGTGTTACCATCCTCATTACGTTCCACATCTTTCATTTCAAAAGACTCTAGAAGATCATCCAAAGCCTCCCTCATTTTACCACGAGCGCTCTCCATGTCAAGCGTATGAGGGTATGTTCCAGTAACTTTAGGCATCCTTTTCTCCTTTTAATCGTATTCTCGTGCAAGTAATTCACCCACCACTGTGGATGCAAATCTCTGTAGCAGATCTGCCGCTTCATCAGGAAATTTCTGAACCAATTCCTGCGTTACTCCTTTCTTTTTATGTAAAGCTAAAAGAAATTCCATATCATCACGCCAAGCGGCCCACGCTTGATCTCGCTTGTGAGTAAGTAATATTTGTTTTTTATCCATTGTTTCCTTCTCTTTTAAAGATAAGTCCACAGTCTTTACAGTTAAACTTGTCATCTGCGGGGTTGTTAAGGGATTTCCAGTTGAGTGTCCAATTACTACTTCCGCATGAACATTTAATCATAGACCTTTCCTCTTCGTCCCCGTCGTCCAAACCCCATGCCGCATTCATCTCATCGGCCTCTACCTGACGGGCCAGAAGAGAATATATTAAACATGCCCCTCGTTTGTATCCTTCCTTAAATTGTTGTTCTTTTTCGGCTTTATCTGCAACAGCCAGTAGTTGATAAAGCAAGATGTTCTCTTTGAATATTTGCTCAGTAATATCCTGCCAAAAATCTTTATTATCATCCATTGAAGCTGTGGTTGACGATACAATATCTATAGATACTTGTGGTAAACTCATGTTCCATCTCCATTTATAAGATCTAGATGGAGATATATACACTATTCCTCATCTTCTTCTTTACTGGGAGCAATCCAGTTAATACCAGCATTAATCATATCATCGTACATATCTGGAAATAAAAGTAGTTGTCTCATTTTTGGGACTCCATGGAACAGCTTATAAAAAGTCGGTCTGTAGAAATAATATCATCTTCCACCTGATCCATAACATCACAATCCATGAAGAAGTGTCCCGACTCGGCATCGTAGACAGCCACGGAGTCCTCCAGCTGATCTTCCTTTAACATATTGAGAAAGTCTCTCAGTTCTTTCCACGTCATTTTTCTTTCCTTTTTAAAATGTTTCCTGCTTATTATACTTATCGGCACTTCAATGTCAAGGACTTTGGTGTATTTTTTATTATTGGACAGTTTTTTCGGGAATGCGACATGCTGATCAGCAATCTTGAGCACGCCATTCGCAAGCGCCAATACGCCATTGACGTTCTTCGGAAGGACCCCACAACTTCTGGATTGAGTAAACAGAGTTCCAAGAGATATCTAATTTTACAACACGCTTACGACATTGTCAAGTACAAAAAGGAACTTTTTCAAAGAACTGGCCACTGCTCTCCTCTAACTCCTAAATGGCCGAGGTCTACATGACTCCATATATTGCACGCATAATTCTGTTGATCTTAGTTATTGTGGTAGTTGGATGGGATATTTGGGTTACAAATCTGGGTGATCCTAAAGCTTCTTTTAGTCAAGTTATTTTAGATAAAAGTATGAAAGACCCAATCATTCCCTTTCTCGTGGGGGTGTTGATAGGTCATCTCTTCTGGCCCAATCGATAGATTTATCCTACCGACCCCTCCATTTGTAATTGAATTAATTTATTCATTTCAACTGCATATTCCATGGGCAACTCTTTCACTAGTGGTTCTATAAAGCCATTAACAATCATGGTGTTAGCCTCAGCTTCTGTAAAGCCTCGACTTCTTAAATAAAACAATTGTTCGGCTCCGATGCGAGACACGCTGGCTTCATGTCCAATAGAGGTATCTTCTTCTGCTACTTCTATATAAGGGTAGGTATCACTACGACTCTTGTCATCTAGTATTAAAGCATCACATACTACATTACACTTAGTTTTTGTAGCACCTTTCTCTACCTTCACCAATCCTCGATAGCTACTGCGTCCACCATCCTTGGAGATTGACTTAGATATAATCTGACCAGTCGTCTTGGGAGCCGCATGGACAAGCTTAGCGCCTGCGTCTTGATGCTGACCCTTTCCAGAGAAAGCAATAGATAGTATTTCCCCGCGTGCTCCCTCCTCCATCATGTAAACAGAAGGGTATTTCATTGTCAACTGGCTACCGAGATTACCATCTACCCACTCCATGGTAGCATTCTTATATGCCATAGCTCTCTTGGTTACTAGGTTGTATATGTTATTAGCCCAGTTTTGTATAGTAGTATAGCGACATCGTCCTCCTTTTTTTACTATAACTTCTACCACCGCTGAGTGTAAACTCTCCGTAGAATACATAGGAGCCGTACAACCCTCTACATAATGCACAGACGCACCTTCATCTACTATAATCAAAGTGCGTTCAAACTGTCCCATATTCTGAGCATTGATGCGAAAGTATGCCTGTAAAGGAAACTCAATGCTAACACCAGGAGGTATGTAGATAAAAGAACCTCCAGACCAGACAGCTGAGTTGAGAGCAGCAAATTTATTATCATCGGGAGGTATTATCTTACCAAAGTATTCTCTTAGTAGATCAGGATGTTCTCGCACAGCACTATCAGTGTCAAGAAAAACAACTCCTTGCTTGGCCAGATCTTCCTCTAATGAACCATATATAACCTCACTCTCAAACTGTGCCTTAACACCAGAGAGAAACTCTTTCTCAGCTTGAGGTATACCGAGCTTTTCAAAGGTCTCTTTAATCTCATCAGGTACGTCATCCCATGTCTTGCCTTGTCCATCTGTAGGTTTGAGATAGTAGTATATATCTTGGAAGTCGATGTCTATACTACCACCCCATTTAGGCATAGGCTTAGAATGAAAGATATCTAATGACCTGAGACGGAAGTCCAGCATCCACTCAGGCTCCTCTTTCATCTTTGAGATTTGAGCTACAATCTCAGCATCTATACCTTTTCTAGCCTTAAAAACACCTTGCGTCTGTGTACGAAAATCATATTTGTTAATTACATCAATGGTGCTCATATTTACCCTCTGTGAGTAGGACGATCTGTTCTGGTACGTAGTCCATCATGCCAAAGACGAGGTCTCGTGTCTACCTTTTTGTGATGGTGATGATGGTGGTGATGACGGTGGTGATTGAAGCCACGTCTGAAACGTCTTACATAATATCCTCTATATCTATTAGATCTATAGTTGTAATAATTGTGATAAATATGAATAACTATAGGGCCTTCTTTAGCTCGTGCTATTCTATCACGTCTGCGTTTACCCTCTTCAGCTGCACGCTCTTTGATCTTAGCACGAATACGTCTCTTGATACATTCCCTACATACATCACAGGCCTTACAGCTGTCAATACAACCTGCTACCGTACACTCACAATCCTTATGTTTTCTAGGCTTTGCCGCATTACCTATTGAAAACATACATACTAACAACATAATAGGTATTACATATCTCATAACTTACTCCTTCTTTCCATACAGTTCGTGGATCTTCTCAATATCATCTTCTCTTGGTTTTAATGCATTATTAATATAAGGATACATCAGTGCATCCTCATCACTAGAATGATCAAGTCCTAAGAGATGACCAATCTCATGAGCCGCAACAGATCTCAATACAGTGCCATATATCCAATCAGGAGGGAGCACCCACTTTTCTGCCAGATCAAACTTAGTCCAGAGAACACCATCATAGTTGCTGCTGGGAGGCATCTCAGCCCACGCTAGAACGCCTCCTCGTACTCCGAAACTTTCTTTCCACCTTCGACCCACCGATATCACAATATCAGCATGTCGTTGACGAATAGTCTCTTCAAACACAATAGGTGTGATTTTTGACCACGCATCAAAAGCTAATCTAAACTCATTATCCCATACATCTCTAGGAAGATCTCCATGGTCCCTTCCCAATATATAATAGGAAAGATTAGTTTTTCCCCACTTTGATTTTCGTCCGAACAGGTCTGCGTTTTTCACTCCGCATCTCGGCTTCCCTCTCAGGTTTGATAACAAACCAGCGGTGGATGAATCGACAGTCATAAGAGAAAGACCAACCAACCCACAAAAATTTCTTCTATTCATTATAATGTTTTTCATACTGATGTATTACCTTAAACTAATTTACCCCAGCCTTCGCGTAATACACGTAGGGAATTTCCCCCTAGTATATGTTCCAGCTGGCTGTCTGTGTACCCTAATGAAGATAAATAACTCGTTAGACGTGGCATTTCTGACATATCTACAATCTCGTCGGGAGGGTCGGTAAACCCATCTAGGTCACTGCCTATTCCTACCACATCTATGCCACCAACGTTTATCATGTGATTGATATTATTTTCTACGTGTTTTAATCCCAATCCACTGTTGGATGACGAGAGATAATAACTCATGAGTATTACGCCAATCACCCCTCCGTTGTCTGCAATCCATTTAATTTCTTTATCAGTTAAATTTATAGGATCACGTTGAATGTCAAACGAGGCCATATGACTGGCTATAATGCAGCTCTTCTTACGATGATGGGCCGCTATATCCATAACCTTGGCTCTAGCATTAGGAGTGCAGTGTGTTAGGTCAATCAACATCCCTAATTCTAGCATTTTTTCTACAATTTTTTCTCCTATAGGAGTTAATCCTTTATTCATATCCCAATTGCCCGTTGCCTTACGCCAGTCAAGCATCTTGCTAGAATACTCAGGATAAGGAAATACTGGGTAAGCCACATGGTTGGGATAGAAATGAGCCAATGTTAAATATGCAACACCACGGTTAAATAAATGTTCTAGGTTTTGTAACAATACTTCTTCAATGGCCACAGCATCTGGTAAATTTTTATCTTCTAGAGTTTTACCCTCCGCTGCACCATTTAGAGAGTGTGCTCCTTCAACTGAGTGAACCACACATATATCATGAGCCTCTAATCCGCTATTCAATTCTGCAACAGAATCTGCTAAGCGTACCTTTCTAATACGAGGTGAGCTGTCATTATACAGAGTAATCTGACGTTCCATTTCATCTAGCATATAATTAGTAGCATCAAAGTAAGAGGGGTCTACAAGCTTTTTCCGTACTCCTCTAAATATTTTAAATAACCATCTTATGAGAGATATATCATTAATCCACTGCTGTTCTAAAATATAAGCAGTCGATAGTATAACATCTACGCCACCCTTATCGATCTTAGGGAAAGTAACTCGATTACTCAAGGGCCAAAACTTTTTATCAAAACGTCTCGAAAGAAAATCTCTCTTTGACGAGTTCAAATTAATACTTAAAATAATAGCCTTGAGAGCAGGGTGGGTATGTAGATCTACAACTGTGGCTTCTTCATGTAAAGTTTGCCAGTTCATGCCAAATTGTCCCTAATGTTTACTTCAATTTGGTCCATCTTAACGTCACGTACTTCATAACGAAAGGAGGAGAGAGTAACTGTCAATTCCGTGGGAGACTCAGGAATCCACGGAAGATCATCAACAATGAGAGTAGAAGATATCGTATCAGACTTATACTGATAGCCATCAAGCTCATTTATTGCAGTAACATTGACGTGTACCTCATTAGTCTTGTGTTCCCTGGACCATACTTTTCCTTCTTTGTCCCATAGTGGAATGAAACCGTGCCACTCAGACACTCTAGTGGTGAGATATTGGGTTACATAGGAACCACTAGGTGTAAGTCCATTGACATTAATTTCTAGGAGTTGCGAGTTGGAACCCGAAGCAGGTGTCCATTCAACGTGGATCTCAGGATATTTTCTCATTGTTTAAACTCTCTTATTATAAAATTATTTTAGCATCGCCTTCTAATAGGTAACGGGGTCTTCCTCCAGTGTCTACCTTCTGGATACCTTGAGGAATATTAAAATGATCAAAAAGAGTAGCACATACATCCAGAGGACCATAGGGATTCTCTTTGGGAGTATATGATTTGTCAGCTTTACCTATTGTTCTTCCTAACTCATATTCTCCACCAGCCATAAGCATCGGACACATAGCAGGCCAATGGTCACGACCACCATTTCCATTTAGTTTAGTTCGTCCAAACTCTCCGGTAACCACGAGGAGAATCTTTTCATTTAATCCTTTTTCCCATACATCCTGTAAGAAAGCCGCAATAGCCTGATCAACAGGAGGAACTCTACCTTTAAGAGCATTAGAAATATTACCATGCATATCCCAGCCCCCGTAATGCATCGTAATAAATTTAGATCCATACTCAGCCAGCCTGCGTGCCAGCAGCATTTGTTTTCCAATATCAGTATTACCGTATGAATCCCTAGTTTTTGTTGGTTCTTTATCTATATTAAATGCTAATTTAGCCGTACCTAATATTGCATCATACGCCTGTACTGTATATTTATCTACTGAATTAGAAGCCTCACTGACGATCTGGCTCTGGCGGTCCAGTGCTGCGAGCAGAGAGCCTCTAGTTTTAAACCTATTCACATCCACCCTGGGAGTCAAGTTGTCTTTATTGGATGGATCAAACGGCTTGTATGCGCCTCCTAGCCACGCAGGGCCATCGCCTGAGATCCCACCCTGTTTGATATAGGTAGGAATGCCGGTTTGGGTGTTCGCACCGTAGATCGATGAGATAATTGAACCGAACCCAGGATACTTTGGGGTAGCTGTTTGTGCCCGCTCAGAATCGTAATGACCGGTCATCATCCAGTGGGTAGCCTGACGATGAGATGAATCACCATGCGTAAATGAATTAACAGTTACAATTTTATCTTTATGTTTAAATGTTTCAAGCCAGTCTGCCCCTAACGATATATTAGTAGAACTGTCATACAGAAGCCCATTGACAGGCCTGAACTGATCTGGTATATTAAAGTCCGTGGGAGCGTGGAATGTTTCAAACTGAGTTGGGCCACCACCAAGCCACAACCATACAACTGTTTTATCTTTTAATGCTAATTCTTCTTCGTCCCCCAGTGTCAAACCAGAAAGCCCAAGTGCTCCTCCAATGCTTCCTAGACGAAGAAAATCACGACGATTGAAATAGAAATCTAGCATGTTGTCCACCTTTCTTAATTATCATTTAATTTAACTTCTATTTAGGTTTGATTTCCTAATTAGATAAAATAGTTAATATTAGCTGGTCGTGCCTCCCTACTCGCGTGATGTACTGGGATACAGTGTATTTTTGTATCTTATCTTATCTTTTTTTGCTGTTTTCCCAGGGAAATTAAAGAATTAATATATATATAGTATAAAGGAGATAGGGGGTTTAAAAATCTTAAGGATATATAGAATTTACTAGCTTGCCTTAAAGTAAGTAAAAAAATAAGCCGAACACATGCCTCTCCCCTCTTTTATCGCGATAAAACCTTCCAAAAGGGTGGTAACCCAGGTCATACTTAATTATACACAGGGTTTAGTACAAGAGAAGAGTAATGAAGTGAAAAAAAGAAGAAAGGCGGCAAAGTTTTGGAAATTTTTAGACTGAAAAGTTTCAGACGCTTAAAAAAATCCCAAGTTTTACATAAGTATTACGTGACTTTTGTGTCGCCGGTGGTATAATATAAGTACCTAGTGAAGAGTGTATTACATAAGAGATTGAGTACCTGAATGATTATCCTCTATACTTTATTGTGGTATATGTCAATTGGTTATTTCTTATATAACTTAAATACATTTACTTTAGCAGAGAAGTTAACAGTAATTTTAGTAGTAAGTGGAGTAAACATCTTAAGTTTTATTAATTCTAAGGAGAGTTAGAGATTTTTATAACAATTTTTACATATTTCCATGATCTCTTTCTCTCTTTTTGTACATATTTTAATCTCTTCAAGAGGAGACTCAGGCGCTCCTCACTACCTCTGCCTGATTGGTAACGAAGAGATTTAGTAGCCGCGCCCTTGAGGTTGCGGGGTGGTTGGTGGGAACTTTTTAATTCAGGTGCTTAAATGTTTAGAACAATTAGAATATTACTGGCAACACCAGTATATTTATTAGCTTATGTAGTACTTATTGTCGCCCTGCGCCTGTATCCGGAGGATGTGCGTAAGGAAGCGCGGGATAACTTTACATAAAAACTCCGGTGCCACAAAACTCGCGTGCCAAAAACTCGGGTGCTATCATCGTGGGGGGGATCTCTCTCTTAGAGAGAGAAAAGGGGTGGTACACTGTTGTTTAAATAAAAAAAACCCCGCGTAAAACAGGGGCGGGTTTGTGGTACAAAATACCTCCAGAGACACATAAATGGAGGTATTAAGGGGTGGTACACTGTTGTATTAAATAAAAAAACCCCGCGTGAGCAGGGCTTGTATAGTACAGGATAATATGTTATAATCTAAGAGGCTTATCAGCTTTTGGAAATGGTTCACCAATTTCAGGAATTGATTTTACTATTTCATTTCCTTGTACATGACAAAAGTAACTATAACCTATCTTGTAAGAGTCTAGACCAGTCTCGCTCTCCTTCGACAGATACGACGTCCACACGTCGACCCGCCATCGGTTGTCATAAACATTTAATGCACTAATTTTATAGAAATTTTTAGGTTTCCCCATTTTTTTTAACACTAAGTCTTCAATTAACTCGGGTGCCACGCCTGTGGGCCTTTCTACCTTCTTCTTCTGAACTGGTTTTTTCTTTTCAATCATCTGATGCATTATTAACCTTTCTAGTACTTATTTGTAAAACTCGCGTGCTATTTGGATCATCTCTCTCAGAGAGAGAAAAGGGGTGGTACGTTTGTTGTTTCCTCCCTTTTTTTGTTGATGTTCTAAGTCCTTACGTACTAACACTTTACATCAGTATTATACACTATATATCGTCCATGTCCAGGGGTAAACTTGAATAAATCGACGTAAATCTATATATATCAACAACTTAGAGCGGCCCGGCGCCCCCGGCTGCCCTAAGTCCTTATACCACAGAGGTTTACATTAAGCGAGGACGGCGGGACTTGAACCCGCAACCACCGGATAGACAATCCGGCACTCTGCCAATTGAGTTACGCCCCCAAAAAACCCTCACCCCCGGAGTAACTGAGACAGGGGTGAGGGCCCACACAACAGGGAGACTTTACGTAGCTAACGCAAGCGCTGTGTCCAGCGCCTTTACGCTCATTTGCTTATTTTGCCCAAACCACAGCGAGTCCATTCGGTTCGCATTGTTACGACCACGGTCATAATTTAGGTACTCTGTGACAGAGTTATAAGCTGCCCAGTATGTACCGGTTACGCCGGGCAGGTCGTTGCCTTTGCCAGTGGTGAAAAGCGTTTCTACACTTTGCAGAATATTTTTCGTTCTGGTCTTGATTTCGTCGTCGGTCTTGTCTTGCACTCCGAAAACGATCTTGACGTACTTTTCCAGATCTTTGGAATTGATATCCCGAGACGCCAGAAAACGATACTGGTCGGCAGTCGTTTCAAATTCCTGGTTAGCCAGATTCATAATGTCACGCAATTTCTCGACATTATCTTTGACAAATCGGTGATGGCGGACGCGAATCAGCTTAGACGATTCAGAACCGCGAGCCATCGCCTCGGTGTTCGCACACACCACCCGGATGGGGGTGAATCCGAAATGCACAGCCAGCTTGCCATCATGGCCATTGCTGAGCAGAGCGAACTTGCTGATTTCGTCGCCTTTGACGATTTCGGCATTGTCCAGGCTCAATTGACACAGAACCCACACACGTTCACCTTCACGCAACGAACCAGCAGTATGCAACGTCATGTCACCGGAATCAACCAGCGGCTCGAATACCTTAAACGCCTCGCGATTCTGCAGCGGCGTCCATTGTGGACCAACAACACCTAGCACGCGCCCGTCTGATTCACGCACAGATGCTTGAGCTTTAACCTCGCTGCCATCCCTACGGAAAAGTGGTTCGGTCTTGACTTCCCAATCGAGGCCAGCCATCTTGAACGCATCCCAGAAGGTGGTTGCGTCGTCGATCTGAGTGCCGAGTCCATGCCAGGGCGTTGCTCCAGCGAAAACCATCTTCTCTACTTCGTGCGACATACTCCGTCTCCCTGTCCAAAAAAACAAAAAACAAACAACAAACAACAAACACAATTCTACCACATCACTCGTCCATGTCAACCCCACACATTTTGTCAAAACATACCGTACAAGTTTGTGAAATTAAAAACTCGCGTGCATCCGCGTCGAGGTATGGCATCGCGTCTTGAATCAGACGCCCGCTTTTCCATGCCTGGAGGTCGGCGTAGTTGACTTGGATTTCCTGGCGGACGTTGCAGTGTCTGCATTTGACGTTGAGTGTTGTATTCATGTGTTTCATTATACTATTATCATCGTCAAAAACAACCCCAAAACTTTAGATAAAACAGAAATTGGCGTAAGTTGTTGCTATCAAAGGGGTTAGGTTCGGCGGGCGCCCCCCGCGCCCCTAAGTCCTTTGGTAGTAAGGGTTTACGTCCACCCCCATGCTAAGACACCATCATCATCCCCCACATCTAGATCCGCATATTTTGATTCGTGTATATAATGGTCGGGTTCATGATCAAAGTAAAATGAGCCAGCTTTATATGGGTTATATTTTACATATTCCCACGAAAATGGCGGTGTCCAATCGGAATCGCGTGGACTGCAAACGTAACCGCGCACGAAGGCGTGTACATTTTTCCTTCTTTCAATTAATACACGTTTTCGACCAGCCGGCTGAACTATATACTTGCAATCCCTGAGTGTGATATAATCAACGTGACAAACAACGCGGGCATTTTGACGAACAGACCAGCAATCATTATGCAAATTTCTGTATACGTCGACCGGTTTATTTTGGTTGATTAATTTACAAACCTTCTCAAACCAACCCCGTCCCGATTCAATTTTTTCGATCATTTGCGTTTTCCTCAGATGCAAACCACACACATAAACACCACACGAATATAAACCCCGTAACTAACCAGCCTCGCATATATCCCCCTTTATCCCGATGAACAGATGGCCTTCGTCTAGTATATCAGTTGACTCGGCAATTTCAACACACTCGCCTGGATAATATTCCCCTTTGTCTTTATCCCAGACTGTGACACTCTCTTGTAGAAAATTTACATCGTCCAAACTTTTTTCATA
>Ga0208182_1001339_pt1 | contig 11632 bp, 6 predicted proteins | sample MalvireepMed_906_FD_184248 | JGI IMG/M metagenome (GOLD analysis project Ga0208182, IMG submission 184248) | Marine viral communities from the Global Malaspina Expedition - Malaspina viral metaG DeepMed_906 (SPAdes) (version 2) | ecosystem: Environmental > Aquatic > Marine > Oceanic | place...
GCATAATACGTGGCAGAATAACTTTAGTAGACATATCAACTCCTCTCTATTTTTTTAAACATCTGAGCTTGTGGTTTCTTCAATATCAAAAGTCTCACCACTACCCGCGAATTAGGTTTTTCTAACGATGGCGAAAAACAGGTGCTCGCTTGGCGATAAACGCATGCATACCTTCTTTCTGGCCTTCTGTAGCGAAGGCTGCCTGAAATAATCGACGCTCATGACGCATTCCTTCAGTTAGGCTGGTCTCAAAGGCTACATTTACCGCTTCTTTAGCCATACGTACGGCAGGACTGTTATACCCTGCAATGGTATGTGCTGCTTCTAACGCGGTTTGTAATAAATCTTTACCTGGCACAACTCGCGCTACCAAGCCAGCAGTTTTTGCTTCATGAACATCGATTGTTCTACCGGTTAAGACAAGATCCATCGCCAGTGACTTACCGACTGCATTGGCCAAGCGTTGTGAGCCACCGATGCCAGGCAAAATACCAAGCTTAATTTCCGGTTGTCCAAATTGAGCGTCTTCAGAAGCAATGATAAAATCACACATCAACGCTAGCTCGCAGCCCCCGCCTAGCGCATAACCACTGACGGCGGCAATGATAGGTTTGCTGATTGAACGCAATTCATCCCAGGGTGCAAAAATATCGTCACAATAAAATTCGGCGTAAGTCAGATTTGCCATTTCCTCAATATCTGCCCCAGCGGCAAATGCTCTAGCACTGCCAGTAATAACAATCGCCCCAATATTATCATCGGCGTCGAAGGCCTTTAACGTGTCAACAACTTCCCTGGCAAGCTGTCTACTTAGGGCATTTAGGCTTTTAGGCCTATGAAGGGTGATCATACCTACCCGTTCACGACGTTCGACCAATATGGTTTCCATCGCTGCTACCGTCGGTTGAGTAACTGCTGCAGATTCGGCATTTTCTATGGTTTCTCTACTTTGTTGCTCTGCGCTATCGGGCGTAGATTTAACACTTTTTTTGCTGTTCATAATTCGATTCTCTCTTTTGGCATATTAAAGATTAAGTGGCAGAAGTGGCTTTGGAATGAGTTTCTAGTTCACTATCATCCGAATTCTGTTGAGATTGGGGTGTCGGCGCATACGCACCCTTGTTGGCCATCAATTCAGCTAAGATTGCTTCGCGATGCTCGTTAAGCGCTGGGGACTTGAGCGGTACCTCGGGATCAATTTCTGATACTGAGCTCATCTTTATTGGGTTACCGGCCGTTCGTATTGCTTTCTCGTTTTCCCCTTTCACTTTAACGATCATGTTGCGAGCTAGTAGTTGTGGATGGGTAAATAATTTATCAATGGTGTTTATTGGCGAGCAAGGTACTCCAGCTTCATTGAGGGCATCAATCCAATGCTGCATTGGCTCGCTGAGTGTTATTGCCTCAACAGCCTTAACCAGTTCTTTACGGTTTTTCACACGTAAATCGTTGGTTAAAAATTGTTCTTCTAAGGCCATTTGAGGAGAGCCCAAAGCATCCATCATTAGCAAGAATAAGGTATCATTGCCGGCACAGATCACGAACTTTCCATCCTTTGCGGCAAAAGTTTCAAAAGGTGCAAGCGATGGATGATTGTCACCGGTGCGTGTAGGCACAATGCCATCTACGTCATATCTTGCTAGTGCAGTTTCCATCAACGCCGCCTGGCAATCCAACATGCCTATATCGACTCGAGTTCCTTGTGCATCACGGGTTCGACTATAGAGTGCCGACAAGATACCAATAACACCAAAAAGTGCCGCACCTAAGTCACCGAAACTGGTGCCAACACGAGCGGGCTCTTCATCAGGCCAACCCGTCAAACTCATCACCCCGCCCATGGCCTGTACCACCATATCGTAGCCTGGTAATTCACTAAATGGGCCGCTGTGACCAAAACCTGAAATAGAGGTATAAATAATATGGGGATGCGTTTTTTCAAGGCGTTCAGGTCCGTAACCAAGGCGTTCCATTACTCCAGGTCGAAAATTCTCTACCACCACATCACAACTGTCCAACAGGCGCTCTAATAGTTCGCGATCGCGTGGTGATTTAATATCCAGTGAAATACTTTCTTTACCGCGATTGAAGCACATGAAATAGGCTGAATCAACACCAACGAAAGGCCCAAATGCACGCGTATCATCGCCAGTGCCAAATCGTTCAATTTTAATAACCCGCGCACCAAGATCCGCCAAAACCATGGTGCAATAGGGTCCTGCCAGTACACGAGAGAAGTCCAATACGGTAATTCCAGACAAAGGGCCTGGCTTTTCATCTGTTTCACTAATTTGATTCATAATTGCTAATCCGATGGTTGGTTAAATTTTACGATTTAATCTAAAGTGAGACTAAACGTATCGATTTAACAATCTACATTAAGCGCTATAACGAGTCAATACGTATCGATATAGGGTTTGGTTGTGGTATTATCAATAAGGGATATTAGTAATATAGAAGGGTTTAATTATTTACTTTATACAAATAGTTTTATAATTAAAGGAGTTACGAATGTAACAGCACCGGATTTATTTGATTGTTGCAGGCTTTGTTTAAACTCAGTGGGAATTATGATTCAAGATAATAATTATTTATGCTAAACGTTCAAAGCTTAAAATTTTATAGTCACTTTATCGTCGGTAAAGGTGATATAAGTCTTTAATTACTTCTATTAACAATAAGTTTGTCAAAGATGGGGACAATAAATTATATCAATAAAATTCTAGTTTAACTCAATCAAGGTCGTTGTCATTTATAACGTGTTCACTTTAAGTAAAGTAAGAAATACGTTGCTCATTTTCTTATTGCATATATCTTGAGTGATGAAGCTAATCAACTAAATAAGGTGTCGCATTAGAAACTAAATATACTGTTGGGGTAACAACATGAAACCTATCTCACTTTGTGCCGTGCGACGTGAAGTCATATGTAACGCTGTTCACCGCGATAAGAGTGAACCATCTGTATCACTAGATTACCCTAGGACTCTGAATAAAGTAGCGAGTCTGACAATGTAACAAAGTTCGCTGGACGGGAAACGAATCGCGAGAGGAAGTTCCTCCTGACAACCACAAGCCGGGTAAGTGCTAGGGAGTCAGTATGATGAATGTAAGTGAACCCATGTAAGATGCGTAATGCGAGAAGCTGCGGAAGTGGTTAATACGCTGTGGCCAAAACGGCAACGAGGGAAGGAAAGAGGTTGGCATATACTCTTTCGTGATCGAGAATCCCTTCGTATTAGAGTGGGCATCTAAACTGACATTGCGTTCCATACGGAACACGGTAAGCCTGTATTGCTCCCAATAGGGAAAGCTGTCTGCGAAGAAAGCCGATAGTGGTGCAGGTAAAGGAGGCTGGAGAAAGCTAATGCTGCATTGTAATGATGCAGATACAGGCTGATGTCTGACACGAAAGTGAGCCCACTTCCAGCTGGTCTCCCGTTGCAAAAAAATTTGAAGAACTTTATTCAAGAAGAAACGCAAATGATGACTTCGAATGAAGTTAGTGCCTCTTCTTACGGCACTCAGTGGCAATCCATCAACTGGAAAGCCGTCGAGCAGCAAGTATTAAAGCTTCAGATGTGTATTGCAAAAGCAACCAGATAACCTGTTTTATTAGGTTGTTGGGTAACATAGTACGCCTTAGTGGAGGCTTGAGCCGAATGCAGTGAAAGTTGCACGTACGGTTTTCAGGAGGGCGACACCTGGTAACAGGTGTCGTCTATCCGACCCATTGCGAGTTAGGGGGTATACTCTAAGCCGCAATCGTTCCATATAGAAACATTAAATTTTTATACATAAGAAATCACGTAAATTGATATTAATCTAATGTCCGCTTTGGTATTTTCTAATCAAATTATAATTTTTGACTTCATAGATTCCTGAAGGAATTTAGAACAATTCTATTATCTAACGAAGGACTGATTTTCATCGGTTCAAATGTCGCTAGATAAGCCAAGACTAAAAGGACAATATTCGTATCTTTGTTAACATTAGCTAGTGATCATTAGAGACTTCTTCAGCTAGCCAAAAGCGGAAGTTAGCTTTTGAGTTAATAACGTCAACTGAGCCTGAAGCTGACCTATTATTTCTCTGGAAAAGATATTCTAAAAGGTTTCATCAGAACATTATACTATGTGTAGATAAACTAGCATATGCACTCTATAGTTAAAGCGTCTGATTTATTACAAGGTTTATAAAAAATTATGGAAGCGTTTGATCTTTTCGAGTTAAAAGGAAAGCTTTTCGAAAGTGAGTATTCATATATTTATCAGGGCATAAGAAAATCCAATAATGAAATAGTAATTGTCAAAGTTTTAAAATCTTCTAGCCTTGATTCTGTAGAGTTTAACCGATATTTACATGAATATACTATTCTTGAAACCTTAAACCACCCATTGGTAAATAACCCAATATCTTTTACCCAAAAAGATAACTCTTTAGCCATTGTTTTCGATAGTTTTACAGGAGAGTCGCTAAAGCAATATATTGCCAACAAGCCAATAGAACTTGTTAATTTTTTAACGATTGCGATACAAATTGCTGATGGGCTAAGCTATATCCACTCTCAACGGGTTATTCATAAAGATATTAACCCGACCAACATTTTAGTGTCTGAAGATGACTTACAAATAAAAATTATTGATTTTGGTATTGCCAGCAAACTACCAAAAGAAACGTTATCGTTGAAAAGCCCAAACCAATTAGAAGGCACGTTAGCTTACTTATCCCCAGAGCAAACAGGAAGGATCAATCGAAATATTGACTATCGCTCAGATCTATATGCTGTTGGTGTGACTTTTTATGAAATGTTAACTGGGCAAACACCATTTAAAATAGACGAAACTATGGCTTTGATACACAGTCATATTGCAAAAATACCGATTGAAATTTACAAAATAAATTCGGATGTACCAAAAATAATATCCGATATTATCATGAAATTGTTAGAAAAAAACTCAGAAGACAGATATCAATCGGCGTACGGTCTCAAAACTGACTTGAAACGATGCTTGAATTATTTTAAAGATTTCCATGAATTAGATAACATTGGACTTACTATCGCCCAAGAGGATAATTTAGGCCATTTTTGTATCCCTCAGAAGTTATATGGACGACGTGATGAAATATCCCAATTATTAGCGTCGTTTGACAAAATTAGTCAAGGAACAGCAGAGTTATTATTAGTTAGCGGTTATTCTGGGGTTGGTAAAACAGCATTAATTAAAGAAGTTCATCGCCCGATGACAAAAAGCCTAGGGCACTTTACCAGTGGAAAGTTTGATCAGTTCGAGCGGAATATACCTTATTTTGCTATTACACAAGCATTCAATAACTTTTGCCAGTATTTATTAACGGAAACTAAAGAAGAACTTGAACTATGGCGAAATAAAATACTTTTAGCGGTTGGTGAGTTAGGACAAGTACTCATTGATATTATTCCCTACTTAGGGTTAATTATTGACAAGCAACCTTGTGTCCCTGACGTTGGCGCTCAAGAAGAACAAAATCGTTTTATTAAAGTGTTTCGGAGTTTCTTTCAAGCAATTTGTCAGAAAGATCACCCATTTGTGCTTTTTGTTGATGACATGCAATGGACCGACTTAGCTTCATTAGAGCTAATTGCTACGCTTATGCAAGACCCACAAGCACAATATTTTTTAATCATTGCTGCCTATCGAGATAATGAGGTTAGTGAAAGTCACCCCTTTATAAAAAAAGTGAATGAGTTAAAAAAACAAGAAATAGTCGTTAATCACATTAAGCTAGATAATTTAACACTGTCTAATGTTAAACAGATTGTTGCTGAGACTATACTCTCTGATATTGAGCATTGTTTACCATTAGCAGAATTGATATACCAAAAAACACAAGGTAATGCGTTTTTTACCCAGCAGTTTTTCACCGAACTACACGATAAAAAATTGATAAAATTCAACTTTGACGAACAGGCTTGGTATTGGCAAATAGAAGAGATTCGTCAGCAAAATATCACTGACAATGTTATTGATTTAATGGCTGATAAAATTAGAGTTTTACCTGGGGAGATTGCCGAGTTATTGCAACTTGCAGCCAGTGTTAGAAATATTTTTGATTTACATACCTTAATGGTGATTTCAAAAAAATCATCGGAACAATTGCAAGAGGTATACTCAGCGTTATGGCCAGCTATCGAGCAAGGATTAATTGTACCGATAAATGATAATTACAAATTAATTGAAAGTGGTACCGCCAGTGCTGAAGAAATTAGTTTTAGATTTCTGCATGACCGAGTACAGCAAGCTGCCTATTCATTAGTGCCAGAAAAAGATAGAAGCCATATTCATTTAACTATTGGCCGCTTATTACTAAGTAGCTACCAAGAGCATGATTCACAACTTGGTTTGTTTGATATTATTAATCAATTTAATAAAGCAATGGAACAGCTTGTTGATGAACAAGAAATACTTGATGTTGCTCGGTTAAACTTAGCCGCTAGCAACAAGGCATTTGATTCCACGGCTTATGATGCTGCTAACGTTTACTTAAAAAAGGCTAGAAGCTTATTACCTGATAACGCTTTAGTTGCACATTACGAACTGGCTTTTGAAATATTGAAAAAGTCAGCGCTAGTTCATTACGTAACAAATGAATTTTCTCAATCATCCAAACTGTACCCTCAGTTACTTTCCGCGGCTAAATCAATCATGGATAAAGTGCAAGTTTACAAAATTCAAATGGATGATTTTCATCTGCAAGGTGACTATAAAGGAGCCTTTAATGTTCAAATTAAAGCATTGAATATACTTGGCGTTGAAGTACCTGATACAACCAAAGGATTAGATCATCATATTGAATACGAATTGTCTTTGGTAAAAGAAAACTTAGCAAACAGAGCCATTGACCAATTAATTGACTCTAACGAGCTTGAGCAATATGAAATAAAAGCGATGTTAGATATTTTGATTGGTTTATGGATGACTTCATATTTACTTTCCCAAACTGAATATGTCGAATGGTCTTCAGTTAAAATGTGTAATTTATGTTTGAAATTTGGCAATAGTGAACAAGCATCATTTGCATATATTCAATATGGCTTTCTTTGTATTAATCGCTTAGAAGATTTTTCAACGGGGTATCGATTTGGCAAGCTTGCCTTAAATTTATCGAATCACTACCCTAATTTAGATTTACGTGGCAAAGTTTATTTTATGTTTGGTCTTGCTATTAGCCACTGGCAAAAGCATGTTAATGAATCTACTGAGGCATTTAGGAAAGGTTATAATTACAGCTGCGAGGCAGGTGACTGGACTTATGCTGGTTATGGCGCGGCTAACATTATTTCAAATTTACTCATTGATGGACATCCCTGTAAAGGGGTCTATAAAGAAGCGCAAGGCTACCTCAGATTTTTACAAGATAAAAGTAGTGAAGCCCTTGCAAGCTTCTTTGTTCCTGGAGGTTATTGTGCCCTACTTCAGTTAATGGGTATCAGTAAAAATCAAAACACACTTGATTGTGATATTTTTTCAGAGCAAGAACATCTCGAAAACTATGCAGAACAACCTATTGTTATGGCATGGTTTTATGCCGTAAAGATACGGAGTTTATATTTACAAGGGGATTATCAAGAGGCACTTGAGGTATTTGGGCAAGCAGAAACCGTTAACATAGGAGTACCTGCTCAAATTAAGGTACCAGAGACCTATTTTTTTGCTTGTTTAAGCTTGATCGCCGTAAAAGATTTATTAACAAATAATAAAAAGCATGCTTATTACTGGTCATTATTTGATAAATATTTAGCAAAATTAAAATTATGGGCAGAAGCTTGTCCTGCAAATTATGAGCATAAATATTTATTAATTGAAGCAGAATTAGCTCGTATTAATCAACAGGGAGTAGGCGATATATTATCGCTGTATGAGCAAGCAATATCTTCTGCAAACCATTATAACTACCCTAACAATGAAGCATTATGTCATGAGCTGTTGGCGAAATTTTGGCTTGAACAAGGGAAAGTAAATTATGCTGAAAGTCATTTTTTAAGTGCAAAGTTAGGTTACCAGTTTTGGGGAGCACTAAATAAAGTAGAGCAATTACAATATGATCACCCTGAGGTATTCAATAAAGAAAAATTAACTATTTTTTCTCAAACGCTTCCTAAGGTATCAACCTCTTCTATTGATTTGCATGCCATTATGCAAGCAGCCAATATTCTTTCAAGTGAAATGGTTTTAGAACAACTACTTAAAAAACTAGTGCAAACGGTAATGAAAAGCTCTGGCGCGACAAAAGTAGTACTGCTATTAAACAACAAAGATACATGGCTCATTAAAGCACGCTCATCCGTTGAAAATAGCCAAGCAGAATTTTCATTAGATATTCCTTTTGAGGATAGCAATGAACTACCAAATACCTTGATTAGATATGTACTAAGAAAAAACAAAACAACGGTTTTTGCTAACTTATGTGAAGAGTCTCGTTTTGAACATGATGACTATATTAAACAGATAAAACCTAAGTCTGTCGCTTGCTTGCCATTGCAACATGGTGATCAAATGAGTTGTTTACTTTATCTTGAAAACAACTTAACTAATGATGCATTTAATGACAACCACATTAAAGTGCTCAATTTATTGGCAGGTCAAATGACTATTTCTATCGAAAACTCCATTTTATACAATAAGATGGAAGGTATGGTCAGTGAACGAACTGAACAGCTTCAGCATTCTTTAGATCAATTAAAGCAAACACAGAGTCATTTAATAAAATCAGAAAAAATGGCATCACTAGGTCGTTTAGTTGCAGGGGTTGCGCATGAAATGAATACGCCAATCGGTATTGCTATTACCTCCGCTACTTTTCTTAGAGATAATACCAATAGCTTTATAGATAAAATATCTAACGAACAAATAACAAAAAGAAGCTTAAACAAATTTTTAGAAGAAACAACTGAATCTAGCCAGCTTATTTATAACAATGTTCTAAGAGCATCAGATCAAATAGCCAACTTCAAATTAGTCTCTGTTGATGTCACAAGTGAAGCATATCGCAAATTTAATGTTTCAGACTATTTATCGCAAGTTATTGCAACTTTAAAACCGAAATTTAAAAATAATAATGCTAATCATAAAATTAGCCTTCTATGTCAGTCTGACATAGAAGTTAAGACTGACCCCGGTGCTTTGTCACAAATATTCACTAATTTAATTATCAACAGCCTTACTCATGGGTTTGAATATAACCAAGAGGGAAGTATTAATATCAATGTTAAGTTAATTGGCAATATGCTAACCATTGATTATCAGGATAATGGTATAGGAATGAACCAAGAGACCCATAAAAATATTTTTGAACCTTTTTACACAACAAAACGGGGAACTGGAGGAAGTGGCTTAGGAATGAATATTGTATACAACTTGGTTACTCAAAAATTTAAGGGGACAGTCGTTTGTGAAAGTGAAGAAAATAACGGTTGCCGGTTTATTATAAAGCTTCAAGTTTTACAACTTAACAATTTAATAGATTGATTCATATTGCTTTCGTAACTTTGATCTTGCCCCAATAATATGGACAGCTAAGCTAAGGGACCATAGTGGTCATGTTCCATTAACCAGATGGCCAATTGTTCTTTGTGATAATAACTGGTGATGGTAGCTGCTATCAGAAACACTATTAACGCGATAAATTGTTTCATCATTCTTCCCTTAAAATTACTTGTTGTAACATTGTCTTTTGTACTAATTAGACAAGCGCTCACTTAAATCCTGGAATACTTCCTTAAAGGAGTTCACATATTATTTCTTTGCATGCGATGACCAACGCAAGTCGTCAATCTCAACCAAGACTTGTTGTTTCTATTCATTCCACTTTGGATAGGTATAAGGTGGTTTAGGGACTACACAGTGCTCCCAGTCATATGCTCTTGGCAAAGGTTCAAGTAGACTAAAGTGAGTAATTTTGAAATGAGTTAACCAGAGTGTATTTGGAACAACATACAAGCAGCTATATTAAAAAACTAAAAAACCTCGCTTTCTTCTTTTTCTTTTTTTCTGCGGCAAAGCCGCTCTGGCGCTTCGCGGTCAGCAATCCATCTTCGTGAAGATAGGTAGACGTTATCGTATTGGCCCTTTATCAGTTATAGTGTCTTGTATGTTGTTCCACAATTGGGTGTGTTTATTCTGACAGCCTAAAATTTTATGTACCATGGCCTTTAATCACTAAGGGAAATATTTATGAAAACAGTTAAATTAAAAACACCTGATAGTCGAATTGACCTTTTTGCCAGTGAACAATCCTATATTATTGGTTGCGCGTCCTGTGATATTAATACGGAAAAAGCCGTCGAGTTTTGTAACACAACCCTAAAAGGCAAACCGTATTTAACCATATCAGCACCAAACGTTTCGCCAGCTTACATGCCTACTTAGTTCCTAAAGAAGGTTTCATCGAAAACGTAATATTAAGTGAAAATGGAGAGCCGATCACCTTAATGCTTTGCTCTGCCTTTTCAAAAGACGGTAAGTTTGATTTTGGGAGTTTCAAAGAGGAGAATCAATTAAACTAGGTATTATTTGCATTGAGGGTTGCGAATAAAAACGCTATGATCTTTACAGACTCAGATAACAAGTTACGCAAATATGCAGAAAACATTGATATCGTTAATGGGCATGAACCCGTAGTATTTATTGAAACAGTTGAAGAGTAATGACTGATAACAAGACTAATTTTGGTAAGAAATATACTTTCTTTAAACCTGATTATTGCATTAACTTTCAGGCAGTAGTGTCAACGAAAAAGTTTGCTACTGTGAATGTAGAAATAGCACCGGTATATAACAACACCGCTAACTGGGACCAAAAGATATCTCTGCAGCTCAGTGAAAAAGATTTGTATGTAGTTTTTACCAAGTTGACCCAAAAAGCACCTTTGAAATATGAATCTAAGTTTCATGGCCCGAAGAAAAACAAATCTATTTCATTCGATGAGAACCTACAAACACAAGGCTGCACCATAACCTTAAAAGAGGCCGGAAACGTGACTTATTTTGAGTGTGGCTGCGGAGAATGGTTTTATGGGAAATTGCTGATGATGGAACAACTTTTAGGTCACGGTTTATCTATGGAAGAAGCAGGACAGTTATTACCAGCACCTGTACAGGGATGAGTTTTATTAGTTCAAACCTGTATAGAAAATTTTAGCTCCAATCTACTTTTGTTGAAATTGAGTTGTCTGCTTCAACAATTTGATCACATATCCTCGAAGAACGTTTGTATATAATCAGGTTGAATACTAGTTGAATAATTTCCTTTATTATAAATGTTTATTAACTTCATTTCGGTATCATATAGCGCTAAACCTTCTCCTCAGTAACCAACCCAATGCCTCCCTTTACTATCAATAAAGATCTGACGACTTTGACCCAGCGGCATAGGGTATACACTGTCAGGTGTATTAGAGTATTTTCTAAACTCATGGTTGTCATATCTAGCTAACCCTGATGGGGTTCCTAACCATATAAACTCAGATTTGTCTCTGCCTATAGAGAATATTGTGGTATCAGGGAGTCCGTCATTAATTGAAAATCTTTCAATTGATGCGAAGCTTTCGCTATCCGCAGAAAATAAAATCTGTGACAAAGGAGAAAAACGTGT
>Ga0208182_1001340_pt1 | contig 11627 bp, 9 predicted proteins | sample MalvireepMed_906_FD_184248 | JGI IMG/M metagenome (GOLD analysis project Ga0208182, IMG submission 184248) | Marine viral communities from the Global Malaspina Expedition - Malaspina viral metaG DeepMed_906 (SPAdes) (version 2) | ecosystem: Environmental > Aquatic > Marine > Oceanic | place...
ATTTTTGATCGGATAACGCCGAAATAAGCGATCGGATTAGACCGAAATCACTGATCGGATTGAACCGAAATGGGTGATCGGAATGGGCCGGAACATGCACTCACCCGCCTCTTCGTTATTTTCTTCATTAAATTTACGAATGAGCTCTTCGAATACATAGCCCATACCCAGATTAGATAGACCCAGAAGTTTGTTACCATCAGGATCTTCTTTATCGTGGGGTGTTAGGTTGATATATGGCGACACTAATTTCTCTAGCACATCTAGCAGTACATCTTTGCTCGCCATGTGATGTATTTTGTTTTTTAGCTCAAAGCGTTCAACAATTTCTTTGACGTTAGCGCTGAAACCGTTGAGGTAATCTTCAAAGTTGGCCAATAAAATCTGGCGATTATTGGTTGCGGTTTCTTTTAGGCTGGTGAGTGTCCATTTTGATGTGTTGTAAAATGGATAGCCTGTTTCTTGTTTAATGGGTTCGTCGTCTAATTCAGTCGCTTGCATATCTTCTTTTTGATATTTTACTTCTGCGAGAACAGCCTCTTTTGTTGGCTCTAATAAGGTATCTAACCTGCGAAGTACCACCATTGGTAAAATAACGTCGCGGTATTTACCTCGAACATATACATCACGTAGGCAGTCGTCTGCGATAGACCAAATAAATGAAACTTTTTTATTATGTACGCTGTGATCCATAAAGGATGCTCCTTGTTCTTTTTACAGGTGAGTTCCCTCTGAAGTACTCACCGTATCAATTCGCTTTAATTTAGTTAACCCAGTTTTCTTGGTTTAACTGTCTGATTTCTTTTTCTATTTCAAACAACTGGTTGTGAAGCTGTTTGACTTTATTTCTTCGCTGGTATGCATCCTCAGTTTGCTTTTGAGAAAACACTGGAATACGCATATTTTTTAAATCTTTCGTGCCAATCATGGTTACGGTGACACCTGTTGCCATTGATTCGAGCTGCAATTGCCCCATTGATGAAAGTAGGTATTGGAACAGTGCAACGGGTTCAATGTCTGATAGCCGCTTGTTTATTCTGACAATGGTAAAGGCTTGGCTTGGCATAGCATTATCTGCTGGTAGGTGCTCAACAAAGGCAACTTTGCCGACAGAGCCTTTATTGACAATTAGTATATCGTTCTCTTGCAGTACCTGATTTTTAGCACGACTGATTTGGCTGTTTGTGGTGACTTTTTTACCTTCACCAACAAATTCACCGATATCGTTAAGGTGGCTTAAGCCAAACTCATAGAATGTGGCTTCACCACCCACTTCATCTTTGATAGCTTGTGGGCCAATCAGCTCAGCAATGTCATTGAGAGCTATTGTTTCAGTGCTAGCAAGAGAGAGATTTAACTCTTTCTGCTCTCGGGAAAGTACATAACGAGAGGGCAATAGGTTGAATTCGTTCTTACCTATCTCCTCTGGGCTGGCATTTACTGCCAGATCAAGGAGAGCGCTTGGATTGTTATATTCGATGAAAGCTTCATTATCGCAACGGTAAAGGCTTATGATTTCTGAAATGTTGTTTAGCACATTCCTTTTACCTTCTTTCTTAATAAAGTGCTCACCCGACGCATCGATAAACAGCACACTTTCCGCTTTAGTACGCTTATCAAAAACTAAAGCGCTAACTGGAATGGCGGTGTTATTAAACATTTTTTCAGGTAATGAGATAACGGCGTGCAACAAGCCCTGTTTTATCATGTCTTGCTTAAACTGTTTCTCACCGGCAGCGGTCCGTGACAATAGTCCATTGATGACAAACGTGACTATTTGTTCGCTAGTCTGTGCCAACAAATGGCGGAGTTGTAGAACTTCTCCCATCAAGGACTTTTCAGGGAAACGCCCGAACATATCTGAGCTTGTTACATCTTTTGGATACTTCAAGCCAAACGGTGGTAACGCCAAGGTATGACTGAATTGTCTTAAGCCATCATTGCCAATATATATAGGGAAGGTAACAGGGTTAGAGTCTAACCACTCTTGATGATATTTGGCATCCTTTAGATCTGCACTTAGTTTAGGGAGAGCAACGTCGCTGAGAGCAGAGGGTTCGAAATAAACATTACTACCATCAATCGATAACTTCTCTGCAAAACGATAGGAAGCGGTGAATGGGCAGTATATGTCTTTCACCTGCCCTGATAGTAAATCACAGGCAAGAGTCACCAGTTCATTGGGGATCTGCGTTTCAAAACTATCGTTTTTCAGCGTGACTTCGAAAGCAGCTTCTGCGACATCATAGTAGGTAATTAGTTTTCTATTTAATGCGCCTAATATTTTGTCTACTAAAGGGGTTAAGACGTCATCAGCAAGCTTTAGCTGCTTCCCAAGAGTATATTTGTATCCATCGCAAAACATATAAGTGAATTGCTCGAAACGCTCCGAAATGTCTTCAGAGCCCCTATAAATAACTTCTTCTTCTAGTTTATCTTCATTGGTCATTTTGAGCCAAAGGAACAAGGCTTGAGACACAAAGGTAGCGTCGCGAATGCCTAGTTCTGATTCTTTTCGGAAAAATTCTATGACAGAGTGAAAGATTTGCTGCTTCACGATAAATCCTTAGGCTATTAGTGAGTGCGGGCTTTAGAGCGCTTATAACTATTAAGGTCGTAGGTTGTGATTTCATAACCATTTTCCTCAACCAGAACAAGACCACCTTTATTTTCCATTTTCTGCATCAGCTTTTCGATTTTTTTACATTCAGCAATAGCTACTCGCAAAGCTTTTTGATTAAGTATGGTTCTGTCACCGTTATCAATGCCGAACTGTTTTACTAGGTCCAGCATTGCCTGCTGAATACCCCGTTGGTTCATTCGTCTATGTATGTGTCTTGTCTTAGCCATTGTAGTCTCCCCATATCGTCGATGAGGAAATAATAGCTCCCATAAAAATACAAAGCAAGATTTATTATGATAATTTTTTCCTGATTATTTTAATTTATTGAAAAACTAGAATACCGTCACGCTTTAAACAAAAAGATCCATTAATGCGTACCGGCTTGGGGCATATCTTCTCCTTTCGTCGTGGTAAACACTTTAGGATGACCAGCAGTAAAGAAGTCACTACCAACAACAAGTGACTACCTTTGGTAAACAGTTTATGTTTACCGCCGATAGCTCCCAACAATAAGCAGCTGAATGCTTAGTTGTCTGTTGTATACACAGCAGGCTTTCAACTATGATGCCCTTTGTGCTTTTTATAACCAACTTGTGCCTTTATACCTTCTAGCTTCATTAATTTAGCTACACGGTGCTTGCTGCAAACTTCGCCTAATTACCTAAGGTCACTCGTGACTTTTCTATACTCATAGACACAACCACTTTCTAGCCAAGATTGCTTAGTTAACCCCATCAGGCGCTCGTTTTCTAACTGTCGCTTTGATTTCAGTTTATACACCCATGCATAAAAGCCACTTCGTTGTATTGAGAGTGCTTCACACAGAGTTTTATTGGGTAATTCTCGAGCCTAGCTTTTTTGAATTATCGCAGGAAAAGCTAGACCAAGTGTTCACCAGAAGGGGAGGAGTTTGATGGGGATAGATCTCCAGATAGCCGAAAACATCTTGTCTGAAACAGCTGAGCGTCCGTTTTGTCTTATTTATGCTCGTCAGCGCTCGTCTTTATAGAGCATAGTTTCGTCATCCAAAATGATAATACTGAAATAGCAAGTTATTGTTGATAACAATTATAAGGTACAGTTACTTCGATGAAGTCATAGCCGAAATATGGCTCTTTCAATAAAGGAGAGCTTATGCAGACTTGTATTGAACAATGTAAATGGAAAGAGCCGAAGTATTGCTCAGTAATTTATTAGAATTGAAAAGGTCTGATGAAGAAGGCTTTATCGTCCCCATGGATGATGTGGTGTTTACACTTGAGACGGCTATTTTGTTGTTGCGTAAATGACTATTTCCTCGCATACTTTTAGTTTAAAAAATACACTAACGTCTAAAGTGCAGTTGGAGACTTTTGTCAAGGATGAAGAATGCGTTCCCACATTTCATTTATCGTTCTAGTTCTGTCTTCGTTTCAGTCTAACGCCGAGACCGCATGGCGCGGAGTGACAGTTGAGCCTGAATAACGATGCACTAGTTATGATAAAAGAGAACAGTACCCTTACCCATAAAGCGTTGAAGATGGCATTGTCTCCAATATGGAAGGCGTCGTGTACGGGCCGTATACTGGTCGTTACTTTGATAACGATAGAGAAAGAGACATAGAATATATCGTTGCTGCGTCAGAGGGACATGATAGCGGGTTATGCGATGATTCAGTTGATAAGCGAATTCAATTTGCAACTGACCAACTGAACTTAACACTAGCATCTCCTGAGGTTAATCGGTGTGGGGACAGCGGCAAATGCGGATTAGACGCTGCTGAATAGATGCCGCAGAGAAATAAATGTCGGTTCGCAAGTAGAGTACTGAAAATTAAAATAAAATATGGCCTAAGTGTAGACCAAGCAGAGGCATCCACTTTGGAAGCTGTTTTGTCGGCTTGCGAAAGTGTGGAGTTGATTTTCTATCCAGTGAACAGTTTTAACTTTGATGAAGAAGTCCCCCTAGTTACACGCACTAGAGTTAGATGATAGTAAAAGAAACGGACGCATTACATGCTCAGAGGCAAGAGCGCAGGGAATTGCTCCTGTTATATCAAGTCACCCTGCCTATGAACATATGAATGATGCGGACGGTAATGGTGTTGTTTGTGAATAGTTAATGCACAGATACCCTCTAGATTGAAATTAGGCAAGGCGAAACTTCATAGAAGTGCTTTCATCACATAGCTCGATTGAATGTGGTTGGCAGTTATGTAAGTGATATGATCTTTCAACTTAACGAACGAGAACATGAAAATTGTTGAGCCACGATATATATGCGCAGCTCAGTAGACGTTGCTATTTTTTGAGTGGGCAGTTAGACCGTAACGCTCCTCTAGCAATTATAATTTAACATGCAATATTTGCATGTATTCATTCTGCCCCGTAGCCTAATTTAATAATTCAAAATGTGAACTAAGATTACAAACACCTAAAAACACAACAACCCGAAATTTTACTCTCAGCTTAACCTTGGATAAACAATGGAAAATCGAGTCTCTGCAAAAAAATACATCAGTGCTTTCGCTGCTGTAATTTTATTCTTTATAGCGTTCTTTCCTTACACATTAAGTGGCATGTCTCCCTTCAGGGAGTTCTCATTCCCCGATGGGGAGTTATTTGTAGATAGAAGCGTATTATTGCCATGCCCAAGATGTTTGTGTATTGGCTGCGAACGCCGATTGAACCAAAGTTTTAAATTCATGTATACCTCATCAGTCCTAGAGAATGAAACTTTAGAAGCCGAGCTATTTATTGAAGGAAGTCGAGTTGAAGACGGATTACATGTCCGATTGAGCGGACCAAATTTTGATATTAAGCCGATGGAGCAGCAGAAAGTCGCGAAAGATAGCGATGAGACTTTAAAGCACTCTTGGCTTATGCTCCCAAAGAAAACAGGAAACCACAAAATAACATTGGACCTTTCGGAGCTAGTTAACTCTAATGAAGGAGGTGCGTCTCTTTATTTGAACCGAGAAAAGGACAAACAATCAGCGATAAACCTAGAAAGCAAATCTGACGCTATATTCAACATTGAAATTGAAGTCCTAACATCATTGGGTTTAACCTCTAAAGTACAGCTTATTCTACAATTCATATTCGCCTTTATTGCTTTTGTTTTGACTACACCGATATTGCATTCATTTTTCAGGAAGAAAAAAAAGAACACCAGTGATGTTCCAACGGAGGACGCGAAAACAAATTAATTGAGACAGTTTTCATATTCGTTGTACACAAAACTATTGATTAAAGTGAGGCTATGAACAGACAAAGGATATGTAGGGTGGATTAGTCGCCATTTAACCTGACACCTTCACAGGTAGAGTTATATCAAATCTGACAGTCTCTTGTGTACGTGAAGCGGTCGTTAATATTTGAGACATTAAGGGGGTCTAGCACACCATTCTGCAAATTTGGAAGTCTTTGTCAATTCGGTGTTTTTGAGTGAGAAGCGACCAGTGCGCGGATTCTTGTTTTGACTATACTAAATGCTATGATGATCGTGGAGTGATAATCAGAGACGTCCGTATTCTAATACGATTCGATATGCACATTTCCATCCCTGAGATACCAGAAAGCAACAAAGGTTCAGAGACAAACACTGATACCACATAACGTTAATTTGTATTTTTTCTAAAATAATTGGAATTAGAGTAGTTCGATTTTGATAAAGGAAGACAATTATGAGCGACACTACTTCTCCCGACATGTTGCCTTTGTGGAAAGCTATTTGTAAAGAAGCGATAGTTGGTTCGAGTGCGCCCGGGCTTTATAAAATAATAATTGATTTACAGGAAAATTTGGTTCTAACTCGCTCGGTTTCACTCCATGAAAGTGCTCATAGCGGTTTAAATAACAGGTCCGTATTAGGTTGCATAGCGATAAAAATGGGACATCAGTTTTCTGAAAGTCGTTTGAATTTAAAATCGTCAAACCAAATTGAATTGCCACGCTATCTGAGTATGTTTTATTTTCACGCTAAGGACTTACATGAGGGAGTAGCTACGGCCATTGAATTTATTAACTTGCCGAGAATTGCTAACGAGGTTTCTGCATCAATTCCTAAACTATCTAGGCCTTCTGATTACCTCTACGAAGCAGAAAAACTGCTTAACCTCGTCCCCGATTTTGATTCAATAGGCTTAGAACGATCTGAACTACGTTATTTTTTGGAATCAGAAATCGTGTTTGCTTTGGGAGCTTCTGCACTATCACCAAAGCTCTCTCAAAGACAACTTGAGGCCATAGAAAATGAAGATCTAGGTGTTATCGAAAGTGTTTTTGATTCTCTTACCAAAAGAATTGAGTGCCTAACACAAATTAAAAATAGTCAGATTTCTGAAATTGTATACAAGATAGTTCGGAAGCCTATTGAAGAACTGAGGCGAAAAGGAACATCCGAATTGTTGTCAGATGTTGCGAGAGAGAGTGAACTGAAAGCTAAAATATTGGTCAGTTTACGAGACTCCGCCGAAGTTGGAGAAGATGAATTTCGCGAAAAGTTGGAGACTACGGTCTTTATAGAGCTTTTGCCGGAACTGTCAAAGAAAATTTCAATGTCTGTATCTGACTTAGCTGGTTATTCCTACATTCATCCTGAAGCCTTATTCCAAAGAGAAATCTTAGTTCAAAGTTCTAATCCAATGAATACTATAGCTAAGGGCGATTACATTGCTCTGCCTCCGGTGGATATTGAGAAAGAAGTGATAGACCTTTCCAGCGATTCTAACGTTCAGAAAATTGTTTCTATATGTAAGTTGCAACATGCATTGGTAATTCCAGAGGTAGTAGGCCCTTTTCTAGAAGGAGGAGTTGTTGTTGCATTTCACTTTTTCTTAAAAGTGGGTGAAGTCTGGCAACCTGAAGGATTTTTACTTGCTGAAAAACCTCTTGATTCAGAAGGATTCGAAGAATGCATTAATGAGGCTTATTTAACAATCCATAGGGCGGACTCTCGCGAATGCAAGGGTATCTTAGTATCCACCGGACTTGATCTTGATAATCAAACATTAAAGAGTGTTCCAAAGATTGACACCCCTCAAAGAGGTTGGGGTAAGTCGTCTCTCTTAAGGGGTCCATCGATCAAAAAAGAAAGTGTTTTGGCTATAAATGAAGTATCAATGCTTGTTAGGCTCGATTACGAAAATAACATCTGTTCAGACCTCATCACTGTTGCCACTTTATCGGACGGGATGAATATTGAAAATAATTGCATACGAAATCATCCATTGAATGATGCGTATATGGTTGTTTTAAGGCAAGGGCTTCATGCGAAGATAAGATGGGAGGAAAAATGAGAGAGGACTGGATAAACGCTCTTTGCAGAAGTAGACCAGAACATGACGTACGCTACTTTGAAGCGCTTGTAGATAAATTGTCAAAAGAAGCTTCAGGAGATCTCGAAAATACTGGTTTTGATGCTATCGACACCGATCTCAGAGATAAAAGTGGCTATGTGTTTTTATGGTCAGACATTTTAGATGCTGAGGAAATCGTTGAGTCTCTAATTGGATCTCAGCTGACCGCTTCACAATTGGCGACGCTTGCATTTCAACTAGTCACTAGTTGGAAAAGGTTGCGTAAAGTAAGGATAAGACTAACTCCAGATCAATTTATAGTATTAAGAGCGATTAGAAATGGTATCGATACAATTGAGTCACTTTCAAAAGAAACTGAAATTGAGGAGCTTATATTAAAAAAATGTATTAGTGAACTAAAGGAGTTGACTTACGATCAATCTGTTAAGGTGGTACAAGAGACTAATGGGCGATTGAGCACTCCATTTTGAATGGGTTCTTTTTTCATTTTGATACAAAACTCAGGGCGATCAATGAATAGTAACCTCAAGTGTAAATTGTCTGGATAGTATTACTTATCCGACATGATCTTTACCCCAAAAATTAAGCCACCGGTTGTGGGAGATTCTTAAATTCGATCGGCATTAGTGGAAGATTAATAGTCTGTTTTTCACTAAATAGAAGTCTTTTTTGAAGCCAGAAACTTTGTACAGCAATTGGCCCTAACCTGTTGCAAGAAAATATAACCCTGAATGTCCGCTTATTGTCTCTTGCTGCCTGTCGAGTCGAGTCGAAACTATCTATCAAATGTGTCAGATTAGATATGAGCTACTACACAGTTTATTGTGAACACCAAGCGATTTTGTCGTACTTTAATTACCAAGCGATTCTGTCGTAGTCGCTAATTACCAAGGGAAATTGACGGTTATCTTTAACCGTGTTCTTTGAATGTTTTGTTTGTGCATTTGAGGAACGCTAAGGATGATTGTGTTGAATTCCAAAGCTCAATTGACAGTTGATGTCATCGCGAAAGTGGCTGAGCGTAAAATTACGATAGCCAATGCCACTAAGCTCCTCAATAAATCCAGACGTACTGTTGAACGGTATTTGCAGCGTTACCGAAGCCAAGGGTTACAGTTCGTTGTTCATGGAAACACAGGCAGCGAGCCAGTTAATAAAACGCCTGACAGCCTTAAGCAGCAAGTTCAGTCGCTAATCCGCGAGAAATACTATGACCTGAACTTGTTGCACCTCGCCGAGATGCTTGAGACTCACGAACACATTGTTGTTAAGCGCGAGACACTGCGTAAATGGGCACATGATATCCATCATGTAAAACGGGCGAAGCGTAGGCGCAGCCGTGTTCACAAACGCAGAGAGCGAATGGAAGCGCCAGGGTTAATGCTGCAAATGGACGGCAGCACACATCGCTGGTTCGGCGATAGGAAGTCGTGTTTAATCGCGATGATTGATGATGCCAACAGCGATATTCATGCTGAGTTCTTTCCGTCAGAAACGACTGAAGGGTGTATGAAAGTAATGAGATCAGTCGTTGAGAAATACGGTGTATTTAAAACCCTGTATGTTGATCGTGCCGGAATATTCGGTGGCCCTAAACGCTGTAACTTCTCCCAGATGCAACGGGCCTGTGAGGAGTTGGGGATTGAAATCATCTTCGCCAGTTCTCCTCAGGGTAAAGGCAGGATTGAACGCGCCTTCGATACCCTGCAAGACAGGTTGATTCCGGAGTTACGACTCAACAATATTACTGACATAACGGGCGCAAATAGCTACCTCCAACACGTCTTTATCCCCCAGTTCTGGCGTAAAAACCTGGTTGTAAAATCAAGAACATCAGACACCGAATATACGCCTGTACCACGCTATACCAATCTTGATGATATCTGCATCACCAAGGTCTACCGGAAAATACGCAACGACCATACGTTTAGCTACGGCGGAAAACTCTACTTCATCGACTCCCCGCTTAAACACTCAATCGCAAACCAGAAAATTGAAATTCGTACAGGTAAACATAAGCGGTTCGAGGCTTACTTCGCCGGACGACAGCTACAGGTAACAGAAGTCACTGAACCTGAAAAATTGTCCTCGGAAGACAATGAGATCCAGAAGAAGCTTGAGGTATTAGCTTTGGCTGACAGGCTTGGAAATGTGGCTGAAGCATCCCGCCTTAGCGGCGTCTCCCGCGATACGATTTACCGCCATCGTAAACTGATAAAGCAAGGTGGGATCGAGTCGCTAAAACGTCAGGAAACGCCGGAACTTCATCACAAAAATCGTACTGACAGAGCCATTGAAGAAGTCGTCATCGAATTCTCCCTGGCTAACCCACACCTCGGACAATCTAAGGTGTCACGGCTGCTCAAGTCCGAAAGAAACGTCGACATACACGCTAGCGGCGTTCGCAATATCTGGTTGAGGGAAAACATGAATACCACTGAGCTTCGATTGAGAAAAATCTCAGTTAAAAAACAAACGGCCTGAAGGCCGTTTGGACCACTAAACATCAAGCTCCATTACAACACCGTCTTCATCATCTTCTTCGGTCACTACAAAACCAAACTGTGAATAGAACTTACGCATTGCATGATGACCAGGCATATAGAGGATGGTGATTTTCTTACACTCTGGAATTGCTTTCATTTCATTAATTACGAGTTCTGTAGCGATTTTTCCAATACCTTGCCCTTGATGTTTAACATCAACCATGAACTGGGCAATATAAAACTCGTCCGGCAGCCCCTCTTCAAGCTCCTGATAATATTGCATAAAGCCAACTACTATATCGTCAAGATATATTGCTCGATTTACATAATGAGGGTAAAAACTGGACTCAGCGATAGACTCTGAATTTAACGCTACGTAATCTTCTTGCTCCTTCGTAATCTCTAAATGAATAACATCAAGCCAATTGTCTTTCGTAACCTCACGCAAACTTACATTCATAAAATTCCCTTTTAATACTCACATTGAGCCGGATATATATGGTGGGTAATTAAAAAAACAATACTTGATTGGAGATAAAGCCAATAACTGCGTGCTATTATGTCTTCGTCAAAATCGCTTGGTACTTATACCGTCAGTATCCCTTGGTAATCACACTACTACACAGTTTATGAATTGATGGATTGTATTAATACGGGTTGTTGTTGCTTACCTGTGATCTGACACTCTCATTTGTAGGTTTAGAAACCATTTGACGTGCCGCTTTAGGCAAGAAATAGACACTCAGCTTCGTAAGATTTCTACTACTAGAGTGATCACTTTATAAAGCGAAAGCTGAGAATCAGAAAAATCCGTGTTCAAACAAATCTATCGAAACATCCTGCAAAACTGGTAATCATCAGATCAAGCAGGAACCTCTATACACAAAACTATTTTGTTAAACAGGCTAGACTTCCTTCGCCTGTTCTTCGCCCCACTTTCCAACAATAGCCAAAATGGTACCGAGAAAATAAATCACAAAAGATAGGATATATAAAAAATCCACCAAGCTACTGATAGATTTTTTCTGATTTTCTAGGGCAGTTTTGACCTGATCAATTAACGCTTCTGTTTCATGTGCCACGCCTCTAAATGACGTGGTCAACCAAAATCACACAACCCAGTTAAGCCGCTTTTTGTAAGTTAGCCATGTCAGCCTCATATTGATTTGGACTCTTGTAATCCAGATATGAGTGCATTCGCTGACTGTTATAAAACAT
>Ga0208182_1001352_pt1 | contig 11524 bp, 8 predicted proteins | sample MalvireepMed_906_FD_184248 | JGI IMG/M metagenome (GOLD analysis project Ga0208182, IMG submission 184248) | Marine viral communities from the Global Malaspina Expedition - Malaspina viral metaG DeepMed_906 (SPAdes) (version 2) | ecosystem: Environmental > Aquatic > Marine > Oceanic | place...
TATCTGTTCTATGTGATCAATGTTCAGACGATGCAGTACGACGTTAAGCACCATGGGGTAGTCGTATTGCTTTATCAGCCGGGCGACTTTCCGCTTAAGATCGAAGGTACGCGTGCTGGACAGAAAATCGTTCATTTCTTTGGTGGAATCCTGAAAGGACAACTGGATCTGATCCAGACCACCCGCCTTGAATGCCGCAATGCGCTCCTCAGTCAGCCCTATCCCGGAAGTAAGCAGGTTGACGTAATAACCCATCTTGCTGGCCTCAGCGACGATCTCTTCGCAATCGTCACGCATTAGTGGCTCACCACCAGAAATACCCAGCTGCACGGCGCCCAGCTCACGCGCCTCGCGCAAGGCCTTAAGCCACTGTGCGGTCGACAACTCTTTCTCGAAAGTCGAGGCATAATTCAGCGGGTTGTAACAAAACACGCAATGCAGCGGACACTTGTAGGTGATTTCTGCATTGACCCACAGTCGATGACATCCTGCTGCAGATCAGCGCCAGGAAATGCTGCCTGAAGATTGGCAATTACGTCCTGCGCGCTGCGCTCGCCATCGATACGCGTAAGAATTTCACCGGCGCTGCCGGTCAGCTTGACCATTCCCTCGGGGTACAAAAGTACCCAGGCATCCTGTACTTTTTCCCATTGCAGCTTGTATTGCCTGGCGAGCTTAAGTGGCTGGCTGGTATCAAGGCTCATTGACTCATCCTCGCAATTGCACCAGTGTTGGACTCGCCAATGCCGTAAGTAACCTGCATGGCATCCAGCATGGTCCAGAGCACATTGAGTTTGAATTGCAGAATATTCAGTGCCTTTTCCTGCTCCGCTCTTGTCCTGAAGTGAGCAAGCGTGACCCGCAGGCCATGCTCAACATCACGCCGCGCCTCAGACAGTCGTTTGCGGAAATACTGGTATCCGCTGGCATCGATCCACGGATAATGTTCGGGCCAGCTGTCGAGTCGCTTCTGGTGGATGGTGGGTGCAAACAACTCGGTCAGCGAGGAACACACTGCCTCCTGCCAGGGAGAATTTCTGGCAAAGTTGACGTAGGCATCAACAGCAAACTTAACGCCGGGTGTCACTTTTTTAAGCGACAGTACGTCATCGCGCGCGAGACCAACCGCTTCAGCCAATGCCAGCCAGGCCTCAATGCCACCGTCTTCACCTTCCAGGCCATCATGATCGAGAATGCGCTGCACCCACAAACGTCGATGCTCTTTGTCAGGCATGTTCGACATCACAGCTGCGTCTTTTATGGGAATCATGACCTGATAATAAAAACGATTCAGCACCCACCCCTGCACCTGGGCTTTAGTACACTGCCCACTGTTCATGGCTATGTGGAATGGATGAAAAATATGGTAATTCTTTTCTTTGGCACGCAGGCGGGCCTCAAACTCTTCTACTGACCAGGGTGCAGCAGTATCAGCTGTCATGGAAAACTCCTGCATTAATCGGAAAAGTGGAACTCAAAGACTGAAGTCCATGCCATCAAAGGCCACATCGATTTTCTCCTGCTGCAGCATCGCTCGCTCATGTGAATCCTCGCGCAGGATAGGGTTGGTGTTGTTGATATGGATAAGTATCTTTTTTGAGGCAGAAAACTGTTTCAATGCCTTGATCATACCGTCCGGGCCTGACTGAGGCATGTGTCCCATATCAAGAGAGAGTTTATTGCTGATCCCAAGTGCCTGCATTTCATCGTTCGTCCAGCAGGTGCCATCCACCATCAGGCAATCGGCCTGCTGCATGAACGGCAGCAGATGTGGTTCGATTGATGCCAGCCCGGGCGCATAAAAAAGCTTCTTGCCGCTGCGCGTGTCTTCCAGCTGGATACCAATATTGTCACCTTCGTGCGGGTCGTGACGGTGCGGAGAGAATGGCGGCGCCTTGCTGCTGAGTGGCACAGCCGTAATGCGGATGTCATCAATACCTTCTACTTCAAAGCTACTGCCCGCTGCTGTGGGAATCTGATGCCAGGTCACACCACAAAAATGCCCCAGCACATTGAATATCGGGTTGCCCCTGGTCAGATCCTCGTGGACCATGTCCGTGCAATAGATATCCAGTGGCGTTTTGCCTTCCCTTAGCATGAACAGACCAGTGGTGTGATCGATTTGCGCATCCATCAAAACAATGCCACGTATAGCGGTGTCGCGAATTGCGCGTCCCGGTTGCAACTCCGGGAATTGCTGAATCTGGGTCAGGATGTCGGGTGATGTATTGAACAGCAGCCAGTTGATGTTATCGCTGCTGACCGCAATTGAAGACTGGGTGCGAGCTGTGGCTTTGATAGTACCTTTGCGCAAACCATCACAGTTCGGACAGTTGCAATTCCACTGCGGAAAGCCGCCGCCCGCAGCGGAACCCAGGACATGAACTCTCATAGGGTATCCTTGGCCAAAAACAAAGAGAAAGCAGTCATTGGTGCCGGCTGCTTTCTCTTTGTGGTTTCACCATTAATTGAAAATTAACGGTTGGCGAAGTACATGGTGACTTCAAAGCCATAACGCATTTCGGTGTAAGCAGGTTTAGTCCACATAGTGTAATCTCCGTGGTAAATGGGTTTTCCCGGCTAAGCGGGGCTACGGCGCCAGAAGAACACATCGACCGGCGTCTGAAGCATCTCGATTGTTGCCCTGAGGGGAGCGTTCAGGCAGCCGCATTATCAGCAATTGCGACTCATGATTTTCATTAGATTGCGCCGCCCACTATTGGCAAAACCATTTCAACCCTGTAAAAAAGTGCCGTCTTCATAACAACTTACAAGCCATTTCGAATAGCCAGGGGGTCATATCAACACGCTTTATCCACATATTGAGCCCAGGGAGAAACAATGGATCCAGGTATCGCCAAGCCATTCACTCTACGTTGAACGTTGCGGACGCAAAGGCGGGTACCCTGTTGTGTTCCTGCACGGTGGGCCCGGCAGTCAGATCAACGCCAATCACCGACGCTATTTCGATCCCGAGTTCTTCGACGTTGTGCTGTTCGACCAGCGCGGCTGCGGGCAGTCTCGACCGGCGGGGGAAACACGCGACAACAACACTCAGGCACTAATCAAAGACATTAACGCTCTGAGAGAGATTCTCGGCATCGAGGGCAGGATGATGCTGTTTGGCGGTTCCTGGGGCAGCGCGTTGGCACTCGCCTATGCGCGAAAATTTCCACAACATGTGGCTGCCATGATTCTGCGTGGCGTGTTCCTGGCGACAGACGAGGAAGTAGAGTGGTTCACCAACGGCCTGTCACGCTTTGCTCCAGCCGCATTCCAGCAGTTGACCGACGGTATGTCAGACAACCTGATCCAGTCATATCATGAAGCCGTGTTCAGCAGTGATGAAAGACTCGCGAGCGAGGCAGCTGTGCGCTGGGTAAACTATGAAATGCAGATTATGAGCATCGGTGTTGAGTCAAACGGGCAATCTTCGGCAACGGAACTGCAGCCGAGTCAGGCCTTATTGAATCGTGCCAGAATCCAGTTGCATTACCTAAAGCATCACTGTTTTATGGCGGATGTTTCATTGCTGAACAGTGCAGCGTCTCTCAGCATGCCGGTGACAATCGTCCAGGGCGCACTGGACATGGTCTGTCCGCCGATCACCGCATGGCAACTGAGCGAGCAACTACCTGACGCCCGCTTTCGCCTGGTAGGCAAGGCCGGACATAGCGGACTTTCCGATAGCATGGCCAGCGCATTACGCGAAGAGACCGATGCGATGCGCGACCTGTTGCGAATCAAGGAATAAGAGGCTGATATGAATCTGCGCTTTCGGGTTGGCCTGAGTATTTCCCTGGTCGGCATCGCCTGCCTGGCGGTCATGGCCTATATGCTGATTGATTACAAGCGCCGATCAATAGACCAGGAGATTGAGGCCGGCACCCGGGTTGCCATTCAACTGCTGCAGGCTATCACGCCCTCACCGCTGGAGCTGGCACAAATATCAGACCCCATGGCCAGCCTGGTTGATTACATGAGAAATGTCGGTCGTGTGCGCGCCAATGAAGTACGCATCTATGACACCAATAATCAACTCATATACGAGTCCCCGCCCTCGGACTACAAGCAGGGCCGGTGGGCTCCCGACTGGTTCAGTGCCCTGGTGGCTCCGGATACCAGTGAAGTCAGGCTGCCAGTTCCTGGCGGCTCCATACTGATTACACCCGACTCCTCTAGATCCGTACTAGACGCCTGGGATGAGCTTTGGCAGTTTGCTCTGTTTGTGCTCGCCATCATAATCCTGCTGAATATTGCGGTCTACCAGATTCTGGGCCGCACGCTAAAACCACTGAACGACATCGTCACGGCTCTGACCGAAATGGAACGAGGCAACTACGATGTCCGACTTCAGCACTACGACCTGCCTGAATTCAATGCGATCTCTCAGACTTTTAATCGCATGGCCTCGTCGCTGCAGGAGGCACTGATTGAAAATGCCCGGCTCGCCCGGGAAGAGCAGCAGCGTCTGGCTGCAGAGAAAGAACTGGAACAGAACCGACGTTTCACGCAGTTGATACAGGTGAAACTTGAGGAAGAGCGCCGCGCGATTGCCAGAGAGCTGCACGACGAACTTGGACAATGCATTACTGCCATCAAGACGGTCGGCACCACCATTGCCAACCGCAGCGACTCTGAAAACGAAGAAACCCGACGCAATGCAAGAACCATTATTGAGGTGGCATCACATATTTATGATGTGGTTCACTCGATGATCCGCCAGCTACGACCCAGCGCGCTGGATCACCTGGGATTGAATGATGCCATCGACGACCTGGTCTCGCAGTATCAGAAACAGCATCCTCAACTCAATATCGTGCTGACCACTGAGGATGCACTTAATCAGTATAATGAAAACGTTAATATCACTGTCTATCGTGTGGTGCAGGAGTCGCTGACCAATGTGGTCAAACACGCCGATGCCGTAAATGTCCAGGTGTCATTGTCGGTGCAGGCAGACAAGCATGAGGCGCAAAAGGCGGATCGCCTCAAGATCGTCATCCGCGATGACGGCAAAGGGCTCAGTGAGGACTTTGCAGAGACTCGCCGTTTCGGTCTGGCAGGTATCAAGGAACGCGTGCAGGCTTTCGGCGGCGAAGTCAGCTATGAGTCCAAGCCTGAGAGCGGAACAACCATCCGCGCTGAACTACCCGTGGGTCAGGAAGAAATGAAGCCATGAAAAAGATTAGTGTCATGTTGGTGGACGATCATGCTGTCGTCCGCATGGGCTTCAAGCTATTGCTGCAAGGCTCCGATGATATCGAGGTACTCGGGGAAGCCCAGAGCGGCGAAGATGCGCTGAAACAGCTCCAGACACTGGCTCCCGATGTTCTGATCATGGACATCTCCATGCCAGGCATGGGCGGGCTGGAAGCCATCGGCAGAGTGCTTGCCAAATATCCACAACAGAGAATTCTGGTGCTGTCAGCACATGAAGATATCATGCATGCCCGCCGTGTACTTAAAGCGGGTGCGTCAGGTTATGTGACCAAACGATCGGCAGCTGATGTATTAATGCAGGCGGTTCGTGCTGTGTACAAGGGTCAGGTCTATCTGGAACCGGAGGTTGCCCAGGCGATGGCCGTTGAGCAGGTCTCAGGTTCAAAGAATCCACTGGATGCGCTGAGCGAAAAAGAGTTCAAGGTTTTTCTGGAACTTGCCAAAGGTCGGTCCGTGCAGGAAATAGCCGATACCATGTCATTGAGCCCCCGCACTATCGGGACTCACCTTTACAACATCAAACAGAAGCTCAATGCGTCGAACAGTGCCGAGCTGGCAATCATCGCGATACGGGCTGGACTTATCAAACCCTGAGACCAGGCTGTCAGGCAGAGAAATCTCGACACCTTCTTCTCACGATAAAATCATATCTTTGCACCACACCCAAATGAAAAAGGCCCCGAGGGGCCTTTTTGCATGAGTCTTTACGTCTCGCAGTTAGTGGGCGCCCGATCAGACCATTGCAGATCAGACGCCCATCACTTGCGGTATTAGAACTCGTATACCGCGCGGGCGTAGATTGAGCGACCCATTGGATCCTGCAGCTCACCCATGACGCCGGCAAAGTCCGGAGTACGCTGAGCCTGACGATCGAACAGGTTGCGTGAACCCAGTGTGAACGCCAGCTCACCGCCGTACAGGTTGTAGCCGCGGTAGGTGTAAGCCAGGTCGAAGTCTGTCCAGGCGCGGATTTCACCGCCTACGATAGACGGGTTTGGATTGGTGTTGGCAAACCAGGCGATGATACGTGTGTAGTCAGTGCCGTCCCAGTCCGTAGCACCGACGTAGCGTACAGTGCCCGTGACCGCGTGATTGTCGAGCGTCCAGCCAATGCGCAGGTTGGCTTTCAGCTCGGGCAGCGCCGGTGCGGTACCGGTCAACAGGTTGGTTTTTCCAACACCATCAATGACCGGGCTATCAACGTCGTCCTGATACAGGAACTCATCAATATAGGTAGCCTGCAGGTTGAAACGCAGATCACCCCAGTCACGCAGACTCATGTTGTAGTTACCCTGGATGTCATACGCGGTTACTTTCACGCTCTGAGCGTTCACGCTGCCAGGTGAAGTCACCTGCAGAACTGTGCCCAGGTCGTTCGGGTCACGAATGATGTCCGGGTTGCTCAGACCACTGTTCAGCCACGCCTGCAGCTGCGCACGTGATGGCTGGTTCGCCGCACCTACACCACTTCCGGTAAATCCGGACCAGGCTTTGAAGGCTTCAAAGTCGGCATTCATGACCTGCTGGCCAGTGATACCCACAATACGGTTTTCAAAGTCTGTCTCGTTCCAGGTGACTGACATGTCGAAGTTGCCAAATGCCAGGTCGAAACCGAGCTGCTGTGAGGTAGACACCTCGTTCTCCAGATTGGGGTTACCACCCGAACAGGCCGTGGTGAACGCCGAGAACGACGAGAAGCGGTCAGTTACGGTGGACAGACCACAGCTTACCGGATCCAGCAGCTGGGAAATGGTTGGTGCGATGAATGCATCACCGGTGGTGGCACGCAGGCTTAACCAGTCAGTAGCCGCCCAGGTCACACCGAATTTCGGGTCGGTAGACTCCTGACCTGTGCTGAAGTCTTCGCGACGTACCGCCGCTTCCACTTCAACGTTGCTCAAGACTGGCAGAGCCAGCTCGAGGAAGTAGGCATCCACCTCACGGCTACCTGATGTGACATTTTCTGGTATCGGGCTGCCGATCCAGGTAACACCACGAATCTCATGAACTGACGGCGTGTTGGTGTACTTATCGTCACGACGCTGATAACCCACCGCGGCACCAATGGTACCGCCCGGCAGCTGCAGGCTGCTTGGGAATATTTCACCGTTTAACACGATATCGATGGTGTTCAGCCATTCTTCACTCTCTTCCTTGGAACGGGCAGCAATGGCATTCATCACTTGAACGGAGTTGTTGTCGGCCTGATCAACCACAAAGAAGGGGTTGTAACAGGCATCGCGGTCGTTGACCACATCACAGGCAAGCCCCTGGTTCATCGCTGTGATGTCGTAATTCTGGTTCGACATATAGCGAATCTTGTTGTAGTTCTGGGCATACGCTGCCATGCCTTCCCAGCCTTCCAGCATTGGCACTGTAAAGTCAGCCTGCAGCATGAAACGGCTGTTATGGTCGGTCAGGTCAGAAATATTGTCCATGTCCTGTGTATGACCATCTGATGGTGTATGCGTCTTGTTGATCGGCCGCAGTGTGCGGGGACGCACGTCTTCACGCAGTGGCACTCCGTTCGGCGTGGTGCCGGAGACGATGTAGTCCATCAAACCATCATTGTTGCGGTCAACGTTGCCGCGATCGGGCACACCGTCACCATTCAGGTCAACACCGTATAGCTGGGCCCCGGCCGAGTTTCTGGCCATAAAGGGGTTGCCGGGGATCTCACCGCGGATAGTCATCAGCTCACCAATCCGCGAGTTGCCCGGGTTGGAGGTTGATGTAAAGGCACGTTCAGCCATGCGGGTGTTAAAGTACTGCGCGCGCAGAGTCAGGTCATCACTGACATCCCAGGTGGCATTGGCAAAAATGGAACCCGTCTGAGATGGTTCACGATAGCTTCGTGTATCACCAAAGTCGAAGAAACATGTAGTACCGAACAGCATGCCGTAGGGGTTGTTGTTGGCACCAGCAACGTATGACTGACGCTCCGATGCCGGAGCACAGTTAGGGTCAGGCCGGTTCGCTCGCGCGCCCGTGTACTCTCCGTTGGCGTCTCGCACCGGCACAACATAGTTACCCGGAGCGTTAGACGAATAGTTCAGACCAGCCTGCGCCAGGTACGGCCGCTCGTCCCATCCCAGGCGGCTGTTCTGACGGTACTGACCGGCAAGCACCAGGTTCAGGTCACCGATATCGGTACCCCACAGCATCTGCAGTGACTCTTCATCGTAGTCACCGCGGGAATCCTGTTCACCATAGGCTTCAATCTTGACGCCATCGTAGGATGTAAACGGTACAAAGTTGACCACACCGGCCACCGCTTCGTTACCGTACAGCGCCGCAGCACCGTCGGCCACGATATCAATGCGCGAAATGGCAATCGTGGGGATCATCATGTTGACGTTTTCGTTGGCAATACGCTTGCCGTCCATCAGGGTCAGCGTAGAGCGAGGGCCAAGACCACGCAGGTCGATATTGGTGCTGCGTGAACTGGTGCCCTGAATAGTGTTGGTAATGGATGAAGAAGGACCACCAACGAAAGACATGTTCTGAATCACTTCGCCGAGGTTCAGAGTACCTTCGTCCTGGAGATCGTCAGCCGAAATCTGGGTGACCTGGGAGGCCTGGGTGAAACCTTCACTTCGACGGATAAAGGAACCGGTGACAACCACCTCTTCCACTTCGACACCGCTCTCCTGCTGTTGAGCAAAGCCCTGACCAGCCAGTGGAAGTAATGAAAGGGAGATTGCCGTGCAGAGAAGTCTGCGCCGATGGGGCACGTGGAATCGCATATATCACTCCTTAGTATTTTAATTGTCTGAGACGTATCTATCACTGCAAAGACGCCACAATCGGAGTGCGGAGGTTGTGGGTAGCAAACCTTTAGCCCGTCACCAATCGTAACGCCAGTTCCTACCACAAACTTCTGGAACGCTTGAATAATCCCCCAATAAAGGAATAATTGCAACAGCCTGTAACAATTAAGATGAAATGTGCCTGCTTTTTACCACGGGTGTATGTATAGAAAGACGAAAAACTGGACGAGCGCCCGTTTCAATTATATCTTCTTGTACAGGCGTCAGCGGTCTGGAAAGACCACGTATCACACACAAAAATAAGGAAAAAATCTTGCAGATAATTCCGCAGCCACTGTTTCCAAGTATGGTCTGGAGTACCCGTTTCGACGACCATGCAACACTCAACGCCGAGTTGATGAAATTGATACATCAGATGCAGGAAAAGAACCCGGCGGGCGTGCAGAACACCAATGTCAAAGGCTGGCAGAGCCCGAACAACCTGCAGACGCTGCCAGAGTTTAATCCAATTAATCAACGCATCCTGCAGGCATGCCAGCGAATTGGTGAATCGATTCATTTTATGCCGAACCTGAGCTACCTGCATCAGGCCTGGGTCAACGTCAGCCCGCCAGGTGCCTCGAACAAGATTCACTACCATGCCAACTGCCATTTCAGCGGAGTCTACTATGTAAGCCTGAAAGCGCCGGAATGCGGCAGCATCTATTTTCGCGATCCAAGAGTTGCATCACGGATGATGACCTATCCAGTCACCCAGCTTTCAGAATTCACTGCCGAAGAGATCCAGATGAAACCTGAAGAGGGACGGCTTTACGTATTCCCGGGCTGGCTGGAACATGGTGTGGAGGAGAACAGGAGTGATCGTGATCGGGTCAGCATCAGCTTTAATGTGCTGGCAACACAGCAGCGCTGACTTTCACAAGACATTCGTCAGGCTGGCTGCCAGGCTTTAGTATTACACCTGGCCCGTAATATCGCGCAGACAAATCTGGCTGCGCGAATTATGCCAGCGTTGGAAGTGCAGTTATCATCACTCCGGTTGACCCGCCGCTACGGTACCCTCGCGTCGGGGATCTGCCGCACCAATCAGGCCTCCATCGGTTACCAGAATGACGTGCAGGCCTGAGTTTTCGCCCTCACTTTCCTGCACATTGTAGCCAGCAGCGCGCAACTGATCGGCAAGCTGCTGACCCGGCTCAACACCGATTTCCACGCGCACGGTCTCACCGCGGGCAATAATGTTGGGGAAGTCGATGGCCTCCTGCACACTCATGCCCCAGTCAACAATTCCCAATACTGTTTTGGCCGTGTAGGCAGGAATTGAGTTGCCACCCGGCGACCCCGTCACCATGTACAACTGCTGATCTGCATCGAGAATTACCGTGGGAGACATGGAAGAGCGGGGCCGCGCGCCCGGGCGAATCATGTTCGCCTGTTCAGGTTCATCTGGCCGGTAGTCTCTGGAAAAGTCCGTCATTTCGTTGTTCAGCAGGAAACCAGCTGCCCAGCGACTGGAGCCAAACGGAGACTCAACAGTCATCGTGGCGGACACTGCATTACCTTCGCTGTCCACAATGGAAAAATGTGTGGTACCGGCCGCTTCCAGCGTCCGGTCAGGTGCCCACTCTGCCACTACATCCGTGTTCAGCACTGCTACCGGGTCACCATACATGGGAGTCGCGCCTGGCTCGGCCGGGCTGAGACCGCGATGTTCGAGATATGCCGGATCGAGCAACAGATCCAATGGCACATCAATGCGATCGGGATCGCCGAAATAATGATCCCTGTCTGCATAGGCAAGACGCTGTGCATCCACAAAAGCGCGGACACGATCCTGCTGCGTGGCATTCTCGGGTAGCAGATGGTCATACAGATTAGCTACCATGATCTGCATGGCGCCCGATGAGGGTGGCGTGGCAGAGCAGATATTCAGATCGCGCCAGGGCCCACAGATGGCAGGTCGCTCAACTGCGCGGTAGGCCGCGATGTCATCCATGGTCATAGTGCCACCCAGCGGTGCGGCCTGAGCTGCGGCCACCATCGCCTCGGCAATTTCACCAGAATAGAAAGCTGCAGGTCCTTCATCGGCAACGCGTTGCAAAGTCAACGCATACTCCGGGTTGGGTATCACCATGCCAGCCTGTAAAGGTTCACCATTGGGGTAAAAATACTCGGCGGCGCCGGGGTTTTCATCCAGGTTGGTGATCTGTGCCATTTGTGGCAGATAACCGGCCATTTTTTCTGAAACCACAAACCCCTGCGAGGCTAGCTCGATGGCTGGCTCAAACAGGCTTGCCCATGGCAGTTTGCCATAGGTGTCGTGGGCCAGTTTGTAGAGCGCAATAGTGCCAGGCACGCCAACTGAGCGACCGCTTTGCCAGGCATCGAGATATCCGAGTGGCTCACCGGCTTCGGTAAACATGTCTGCCGTCGCGGCAGCAGGCGCGGTTTCACGGCCATCAAGGAATCGCACCTGCTGACTTTCCTGTTCGTAAACAACCATAAAGCCACCACCACCCAGTCCCGAGCTC
>Ga0208182_1001356_pt1 | contig 11497 bp, 12 predicted proteins | sample MalvireepMed_906_FD_184248 | JGI IMG/M metagenome (GOLD analysis project Ga0208182, IMG submission 184248) | Marine viral communities from the Global Malaspina Expedition - Malaspina viral metaG DeepMed_906 (SPAdes) (version 2) | ecosystem: Environmental > Aquatic > Marine > Oceanic | place...
GTTAATTCATAGTCCCATTGTTCATCAGAGAGCTGCTAGAGCCGATATTGTTGGTCTTTTAAAACAAAGAGGTAAACCAAAATTATCTGGGGACGATAAGATGAGAGAGGCAGGGAGATGGCCTGGATTTTCTAGCGCAGTTGATATTTCAAAAATGAAATCATTAGAGGAATATACTAATAGTATATTAAAATTTGCAAAAGATAAATATGAAGGTATTGGAACAAGACTACCCCCTCAAGTATCTGATAATCTTAGAAATAGGGCAGCAATAGCATGGGCTGAACGTACTAAAGTTAAACCAACTAAATCACCTAAACCTAGAAAGCCTTATGGTTATGAGGATGAACCATTTAAAAAAGGCGGTTCTGTAAAAAGACCGTCTATGCAAAAGGGCGGTGCCTATAAAGGCAAGAAACATAATTACTCTGCCGGGGGCAAAGTTAATGAACTTAAAAATTTTAAAAAGAGGAAAGTATAATGGCAAAAGCTACAGCAATAACAGCAGCATTGAAATTCTTTCATAAATTATCTGTTGAAGATTTATCTGCTAGTTTTGATTTATCAGAACTAAAGAAACTTCGTACACTGATTCTTAGAGAAAGAAAAAAGCCAGAAAGTGTCGTAACCGGAAAAGATATTGGTAAAATTAATAAAGCTATTGAGGATAGACCCATATTTGAAAAGGCTCGTGAAGAATCTGTAGGAACACTTGAAGCAGAATCAGGAGATATTACAGATGTAATAAAAAAAGCTGGACCAAAAATAGAACCAACTCCTACATCTACAAATGTAGAAGTTCTCAAAGTACCAAGACGAAGAACTATGAGAAAACCACCTAAAAGAAAAAGTAGTTCAGAACAAAATATGCGTAATGAATCTATAAATGCATTTAATAAAGCAATAAAAGAAGGACGATTAACTGAAAAAACAGCAAATGACTACATGTATATGGGAAAAAATGAACAAGGTCGTGATACATTTAAACATAGAGATACAAGAAAATATATTAAGAATAAAGGAGGTATGATTAAACGTCCACAAATGATGCATGGCGGTTCACATAAAGGTAAGAAACATGCGTATGCTGCAGGTGGTAGTGTAAAAGAAATGAAATTATTTAAATAGGAGATATAATAATGCCTACAGTAAAATGGCCCTATACTGAAAAGGGTATGAAGGACGCAAAAAAAGCTGCCAAAATGCACGGCGGAACATACATAGAAGATAAAAAAAGTAAGCCTAAAGGTAAAGGCGGCATAGGTGTAATGATTGCTGTAGGCCCAGTTAAGAAAGTTAAAAAGAAATCCCCCGCTAGGAGAACTCGCAAAAAGGGATAACTTATGAATCGCAAGCAGCGTAAATCTAAAGATAAGGTAAAGAATAAAAAACAAAAAGAGTATAGTCCTTTAGATAATTCTAACGACCAGCCGTTTAAAGAACATATGCTTCACATGAAAGAAGCCCATGACATAGGACAGCTTCTGTGGTTATTAAATACCGGCAGGTTAATTCTTCCTCACCATGATCATCCAGAGGGTGCTCTTAATTTAAAATTACCTTTTGAGGAAATAGAAAAAAATTATTATAAGACAAATCCAAACATCGTAGTCATAGATGACTTCATGAATTTGGAAGCCCTACAAAAGCTTAAAAAGTATTGCTTGGAATTTCCCTTTTGGAATACCATATACGGTAGAGGATACTTAGGTGCATTCAGAGAGAATGGTTTTTCTCCTCAAACATTATCTACATTATCTTTAGAAATGGTTCAGCATTTACCAAAGATATTTGATGATGTGAATAAAAGAAATCTATCCCAGATGTGGGCATTTAAGTATGAGTCCAAATGTCCCGGCATTGATATACATGCAGACTTTGCTGCTGTCAATGTAAATTTTTGGATTACGCCTACTGAAGCTAATAAAGATTATGACGAAGAAAGAGATGTAGGTAAGACAGGGGGCATGTGGATTTGGGATACTGGTGCTCCTCCTGACTGGGACTTTACTCGTTACAATGGTGACGATAAGAATGAAGTAATAAAGTTTTTAGAAGAAAAAAATTCTAATGCGGTATATATACCCTATAAATATAATCGGTGTGTTATGTTCGATTCCAATTTGTTTCACAAAACGGCAGATGTAAATTTTCTTCCCGGTTTTGATAACAAAAGAATAAATGTAACCATGCTATTTGGACAACGTGAAAATACTGGAGTGGAACCTCAAGACATGCTACAAGCCGCCGAATTAAGGAAAGCTACATCTAAGCCTGTTTTAGATATGTTTAAGTATGATACGGATCGTCTAAAAGACGACGCAGTTATTTAGTACCATGACCCTAAAACCAGAGACAATAGATGATTTAAGTGTAGGAGGAGGATTGTTTACTTCTATTTGGAATTTTATTATAGGTGGTGATTTAAATATGATCATTGCTGCGCTCGTAGGTGTCTTATCTCTTGTAGTACTTTATCAGAGATATAAACTTAACAGGCGTGAAATTAACTCTGTGGATAAAGAATGAAATACGCAAGTGTATCTTTTTTGTGGACAGAGTTAATGTGTAAGTGTGGTTGTGGAAATAGATTTATTCAAAAGGAAGCTATAGCTAAACTACAAAAGACACGGGATATAATGCAAACACCTTTGATTATCAATAGTGCAGCAAGATGTCCCCTACATAATGTAAAGGTAGGTGGCGCACCTAGAAGTCAACATAGAGCCACAAGAGCTACTCCTTCTACCGCTTTTGATATTTCTTTACATGGACTAAATAAAGAAGACTTAATTGAAGCAGCAAAGTTTGCAGGATTTAAAGGCTTTGGAATAAACTATAATAGTTTTTTGCATGTAGATAATCGTGACTTTTTTGCAACATGGTAGGAGATTTATATGTTTGAAATCATTGCTTCTGTATTAAGTGGCGGTGCTACTGGTATTATTGGTAGTGCTATAGGAACGGTAGGAAGGTTTCTAGAAAAGAAACAAGAATTAAAACAAATGAAACTAGAGTTTGATCAAGAGCTACAGCTTCAGGAGTTACAGATTACAGCAAGAAAAGATGAGCTTGAAAGTGAGCAAGCTATTGTGCAGGTACAAGCAGATTCAGACATTAAAACGGCTTCTTATGCTCATGATGCTTCCTATGGAATAGCTACTCCTATTATTGCTTCTATTCTACGGTTTGTACGACCTGTTCTTACGTTTGGTTTGCTGGGTTTTTCTGGTTATATTTTCTTTAGTGTGCAAGAAGACCCTACAGTTGTACGTGAACTATCAAATCAGATCATGTTTTTGACTACCACAGCAGTAGCATGGTGGTTTGGAGACAGGAGTTTAAGAAAGTGAGAGAACTTACTACAAAACAGCAGACATTTCTACAAGTTTTGTTTGATGAAGCAGATGGTGACTACACCAAAGCAAAAAGACTTGCAGGATATAGTGAAACTACAAGCCCTTCAGAGGTTTTACGGTCTTTAAAGGACGAAGTACTTGAACTTACAAGGGAATATCTTGCTATGAATGCCCCAAGAGCAGCAAGAGCCATGATTAATGTGCTAGAAAGGCCCTCTGAACTAGGAAATCAACATAGATTGAATGCCGCCAAAGAACTTCTAGACCGTATTGGCATACAAAAGACAGATAAGGTTGAAGTATCTTCACCTAATGGTATTATGCTTCTGCCACCAAAGAATGATCGTGCGTGACTTGGGCTATTTTAAGATGCCCGATCCTGTCGGGCTAAAAGATGACAATGAATGGTTGGAAATACCAAGAATTAGTAGAACAATTCCTTTTGGATACAAGGAACATGAAGAAGATGACAAGCTTTTAATTCCTATTATAGAAGAATTGGAAGCATTGGAGTTAGCAAAAGAATATTTAAGAGAATATTCATTTAGAGAAGTGGCGGGGTGGTTAAGTGGCAGAACAGGAAGAGAAATTTCCCACATTGGTCTTAGAAAGCGAATCCAAAAAGAACGGCAACGAAAGAGTAAGGCAGCAACATATAAAATATGGCTTAAAAAGTACGAAGAAACCCTCCAAAAACTTGAAGAAATTGAGAGCAGACGTACGGGGGCGAAAAAAGAAGCAGAAAGTAGAGCAGCCCCCTAAGCCTGAAGTTGTTGTAAAAGAATTAAATGGTTTATCATTTGAAGAAAAGCACAATGTTTTATTTAAACCAAATGAGGGGCCACAAACAGACTTTTTAGCTTCTTCAGAGAGAGAAGTACTATATGGTGGGGCAGCAGGAGGAGGAAAAAGCTATGCAATGCTGGCAGACCCTCTTCGTTACTTAGCACATCCACAATTTTCTGGTTTATTATTACGTAGGACTACAGAAGAATTAAGGGAGTTGGTTTGGAAGTCACAAGAACTATATCCCAAGATTATTCCCGGCATAAAATGGTCGGAACGAAAGATGCAGTGGACCTCTCCCAGTGGCGGAAGGCTGTGGCTGTCATATCTAGATAGAGATGATGACGTACTACGTTACCAGGGATTGTCCTTTTGTTGGATAGGCTTTGACGAACTTACACAATGGCCCACAGCCTTTGCGTGGGATTATCTTCGTTCTCGTTTGAGGTCTACTGCACCTGATTTGCCTGTGTATATGAGGGCTACAACAAACCCTGGTGGTGCAGGACATGTATGGGTAAAGAAATACTTTGTTGATCCTTCTCCTGTAGGAAAAACTTTTGCTGCTACAGATGACAATGGAAATACATTGGTATATCCAAAAGGACATACTAAAGAAGGACAATCTCTTTTTGATAGAAAGTTTATTCCGGCAAAATTATTCGATAATCCATTTTTAGCTGAAAGTGGAGACTATGAAACGATGCTTCTTTCATTACCGGAAAATCAGCGAAAGAGGCTCTTAGAAGGAAATTGGGATGTAGCGGAAGGTGCGGCGTTTCCAGAATTTGATAGAACAATACATGTCACTGAACCATTTGATATTCCAAAAAATTGGCCCAAGTTCAGGGCTTGTGATTATGGATATGGTTCTTATAGTGCTGTTCTTTGGTTTTGTGTTGCTCCCGATGGGCAACTAATTATATATAGAGAACTGTATGTATCTAAAGTATTGGCAAAAGATTTAGCCAATAAAGTATTGCATCTTGAAGAAGATGATGGTACAATACTATATGGTGTTCTAGATAGTTCTTGCTGGCATCGTAGAGGAGATACAGGGCCAAGTCTTGCAGAGCAAATGATTTTACAGGGCTGCAGATGGCGACCAAGTGATCGAAGTGCTGGAAGTAGAATCTCAGGAAAAAATGAAATACATCGAAGGCTACAAATTCAAGAAGAGTTTGATGAAGATAATACACCAGGAATGGTAGTTTTTCATAACTGTACTAATCTTGTTTCTCAATTGCCTGTCATTCCTCTTGATCCTAAAAATCCTGAAGATGTAAATACTAGAGCAGAAGATCATTTATATGATGCATTACGATATGGAGTTATGAGTAGACCACGTAGAGGAATATTTGATTTTACTATGGAAAATATGGCAGACAGATATTTACCTTCTGACGCAACCTTTGGATATTAAAATATGGAAGATACAAATTTTGAAGATTCAAATCCAGTAGTTTTGGATGATGATACTAAGGATACAGAACTAGCTTCTTTAATTACTTTTATTGAAGGTCGCTTTAAGAGGTCAAAAGATTGGCGGCGATTTGATGAAGAAAGGTGGCTACAGTCCTATCGTAATTATCGGGGTTTGTATGGTCCAGATGTTCAGTTCACAGAGGCAGAACGATCTCGTGTATTTATTAAAATAACTAAAACAAAAGTTCTTGCTGCTTATGGACAAATTACAGATGTTTTATTTGCAAGGCAAAAGTTTCCTCTTAGTATCGAACCTACAACTTTACCAGAAGGGGTAACTGAATCAGTACATTTTGATCCTAAAACTCCACCAGAACAAACAGAAGAAGGAGAAGAAACAGAAGAACAAAGTCCTTATGGATTTCCTGGTGATGGTCAAGCTCTGGAAGCAGGAGAAACACGAACAAGTTTAGAAGAAAAGAAACTTAAACTAGGTCCGCTAGAAGAAAAACTTTCTGAGATTGACGGTCTTGTAGAAGGAGAAGGACTTACTCCCTCTGCTGCTACTTTCCATCCTGCTATGGTAGCAGCAAAGAAAATGGAAAAAAAGATTATGGATCAGTTAGAAGAATCTGGTGCTAGTAAACATCTTCGTTCTGCTTCGTTTGAATGTTCTTTATTTGGTACAGGAATTATAAAGGGACCATTTGCTGTAGATAAAGAATATCCTAATTGGGACGAAGATGGAACATACACTCCAAATATAAAGACTGTTCCACAAGTTAAGCATGTATCTTGTTGGGATTTATATCCTGATCCTGATGCCAGTAATATGGACGATGCTTCCTATATTGTAGAACGGCATAAATTATCTACATCACAATTAAGAGAATTAAAGAGTAGACCCTTCTTTCGTAAGGAAGCAATTAATCGTTGTATAGAAATGGGAGAAGTATATAATAGTGAGTACTGGGAAGATGACTTAAAGGACTATTATTTAAATGATCATCCTGAAAGATACCAAGTTCTAGAGTACTGGGGATTAATGGAAACAAGTGTAGCTAAAGAGTATGGTATTGATATCCCTAAAGAACTTAAAAATGTAGAACAGATACAAGTTAATTGTTGGGTTTGTAATAACTTCATTCTTCGTTTAGTTATTAATCCCTTTAAACCTGCCCGTATTCCATACTATGCTGTACCCTATGAACTAAATCCTTATAGTTTCTTTGGTATTGGACTAGCAGAAAACATGGACGATACGCAAACACTCATGAATGGTTTCATGCGTATGGCAGTAGATAACGCCGTACTAAGTGGTAATTTACTTATAGAAGTAGATGAAACTAATCTTGTTCCTGGGCAAGATTTACAAGTTTATCCTGGTAAGATATTTAGGCGGCAGGGTGGTGCACCAGGACAAGCTATTTTTGGAACTAAGTTTCCTAATGTAAGTAATGAGAATATGCAATTATTTGATAAGGCCCGTCAACTTTCTGATGAAGCTACGGGTCTTCCTAGTTTTGCTCATGGGCAAACAGGAGTAACAGGAACAGGACGAACTGCTGCTGGTATTTCCATGCTTATGGGTGCTGCTTCAGGCAGTATAAAAACTGTAGTTAAGAATTTTGATGACTATCTATTGCGTCCTTTAGGAGAATCCTTCTTTAGTTTTAATATGCAATTTGATTTTGATTCTGAAATCAAAGGAGACTTGGAAGTTAAAGCTCGTGGTATAGAAAGTCTTATGGCAAATGAAGTACGAAGTCAGAGGTTGTTACAATTTCTGCAGGTTGTATCTAATCCAGGGCTTGCTCCCTTTGCAAAATTCACTACTATTATTAGGGAGATTGCAAATTCAATGGGACTTGATCCTGATAAAGTTTGCAACACACCAGAAGAAGCATTACGACAAGCTAAGATATTGCAGCAACAGCAACCTACACCTCCTCCAGGGCAACCCCAACCTCAACAGCAGCAGCAGCAACCTAATGCTCAAGGATTAAGCCCCAATGATTTACAAGGAGGTGGTGGTGGAAACATAGGCATAGGAGCCGTACCTACCCCGGCAGAAGGACAATTTAGTGGAACAGGACAACAACCTACTCAGCAAGCTCAAGACACTGGTCAACAACAAGCGCCAGTGGGACGCCTTCAATAACTATTTAGATTGGCTTGTAGTACAACAGCAGTCTGGATTAGAGCAGAATATTGATGCAGTGAGTATACATAGAGCACAAGGTGCTATATTAATACTACGTAAGTTAAAACAATTAAGAGATGAGGTAAACGCACATGGCTGACATGATGGAAGAACAAATGGAATTTTCAGGACTTGTACCCGATCCAAATGAAATAGACCCTGTAAGTGGAAATGAGATTCCTCTTGGTTCTACGGCAGAAGGAGTACGAGATGATGAGACTGCCGCCATTAGTCCTGGTGAATTTGTAATTCCTGAGTATGCCGTGAATTTTCATGGTATAAAATTTTACATAGAAACTTTACAACTTGCACAACAGGGACTACAGCAAATAGAACAGATGGGATTAGTAGGTAATCCTGATGAAGAACAAATTCCAGATACAACTCCTTTACCTGATATGGCTATGGCAGAAGAAGAAGGAGCTAATCAACAGGCACAGTTTCAAACAGGCGGTCTTTTTACAGCACCTTTACCACAGGTTCCCGTACAACAACCTATTACTAGTGCTCCTATTAATCTTCCTACTACTCCTGGTATTGCTCCTATACGTCCTGTATCTACACAGCCTGTTCCTAGAGTAACTACTCCATCAGTCCAAGGAGTAAGTCCAAATAGATATCAACAAGGATATTATATGGATGTAGGTGACGGATATTACACCTACTTCCCGCCGCCGGGAGTTTCGTCATTCGGACAGTCTTTTAGACGAGACGAACTTCCTGCTGGTGCTATTATAGCTCCACCAGGAACAACGAGAGAAAGTGTATGGGGTACATCCCCCGGTGCATCACAATTTAAAAAAACACAGACTTATGATAAGTTACAAGGCCCCGGTGGGGGATTACCTGGAGGATATAAAGTAGAACCCTTTATTAATGATCAAGGTAATATTCTTTATTTAACTACTGTAGGAGGAGAAGTACAAGGTGGCATACCTCCTGGGTATCGTAGAGCAGGTTCTGAAGAACTGACAGGTGTAACAAGACGACAAGATCCACGAACAACTGCTGATGTTGCACCAAGAAAGCCTCCTCCTGATGGTGGCGCTGGCCCAGATGATTTTGGTGTAGATATGGATGCTCCCGCTTCTGATCCAGAATTAGATGCTGAAGCAACAGAAGCCTTTAATGCTGGTATGGCAGCAGAAATAGACGCCAAAGGAAAAGGAAATGTATCTTTAGCATTTGCTCAGAATTTGGCTAATGAGACAGCACTGGCTGCATATAAGGGACAAGAAAAAGGTACAGTATCTAAAGCTGCTAGTTTTTTAGGAAAAGCAATAGTTCCTGGTGCGACAATGCTATCAGCAATTACTGAAGCTCCTTCACAAGCTATAGCAGCAGCAAATCAAGCAATAGCACATGGAATGTTAGGAATACCCAATACATTAGGAGTGGGCATAGCTAATGTTAGAGGTTCAGATGTAGCAATTTTTGCTCCTATGCCTAATACTATACCAAATTTAGTAGTGACTAATCACAGTAGTATAACTGCTCAAGAAGCTCAAAATGCCATAGGTTATGCAAATAATTTTTCTATGGCACAGATGCAAAGTTCCAATAATTTTGGAAACTTTAACTTTTCTACTAATGCAAAAGGACAGCTTACTGGTGTAACTTCTAAAAGTATTAAACCAGATTTATTTGGATCAGGACAAGCTGCCCCAGGACAAAATTTTGGGTCTAAATTTAATTTTGCTACTATGGCTTTTGCACATCCTAATCTTCCAGATGAAACTGCTTATACAACTATGCAAGATTGGAACAGTAAAACTCCAGCAGAAAGAGCCAGAATAACAAGGGCACGTAAAGGATTACCAGCTCTGGCTACAGGGACATCAGCTACCCCTGCAGGTGTGGCGGCTGAAGCCTATGGTGGTGGAGAATATGGTCCTACTGGACCTGGAACTGGAACTGGTACACCATCTGTTGCCCCTGATTCACCTCAATCGGGTGCAGGTATAGCAGCTACTGCTGGTTCTACTGATAGTTCTATTGGTGGAACGATTGGCACTACTGGTTCTATCGCCGCCGCTTCAACTTATGGTGGTGGGCAATATGGTGGACCTGATGCTGGTATAGGTCAAGGTTCAGGTGCCGCTGTTGGGCCAGCAGGTCAAGTTGGAGCATTGGGCGAGTTTGGTGCAGAAGGAGAATACGGTGGTGATATGGGTCCAGGTGGTCCTGGTCCTGGCCCTGGTGATGGTGGCGATGCTGGTGATGAAGGAGGACTAGGAATAGCTAAAGGCGGTCTTATTAAACGAAAAAATAAAAATAAAAATATAAGAAAGAGGAGCAAGGGACTAGCTTCAATGTACTAGTAGTCCCATATGTTGGCTTACTTGACCCCCCGATTTGGCTACGGTTGGCCCCAGCATAGGAGAAAATACTATGGCAGATGCAATTGGTACTGTAGAACCTGTAAAGAAAGTTTTGGGTATTGCAGATAAGAAATATAATAATCGTAAAAGTGTAGAAGAAGAAGAAAAAGAACTTGATGATCTTATTAAACAGCAAAGCGAAGAAGTAGAAGCTGAAGAGAAACAAGTAGCAGAAGAAGAAGTACCTGATAATCCTGAAGAAAAGACTTTCAAGAAAAGATATGGTGATCTTCGTAGGCATTCTCAACAGCAACAAAAAGAACTTCAAGGACAACTATCTTCATTGCAACAGCAATTAGATACCGCTACAAAAAATCAGATACATCTGCCAAAATCAGAGGAAGAGATTGAATCTTGGTCACAAGAGTATCCTGATGTAGCAGCTATAATTGAAACTATTGCGATTAAGAAATCAAAAGAACAGGCGCAAGAATTAGAAACCAGGATTACAGAAATAGATAATTTGCAAGCTTCTGCAAATAGAGATAGAGCAGAAGTAGAACTGTTATCTATACATCCTGATTTTGATAGCATTCGTTCTAGTGATGATTTTCACGAATGGGCAGAAGAACAACCTAAGTGGGTACAAGATGCTCTCTATGAAAATGAAACCGATGCACGTTCCGCTGCTAGAGCAATTGATCTTTATAAGATTGATAAAGGCATAGGAAAAGAAGAAAAGAAATCAACACCTATGATAGAGAAATCTGCTGCTTCTTTAGTAGAAACAAATTCTCCAAAAAATATTCCTGATGTAGAAAGTAATGCTAGTGCATGGAAGGAATCAGATGTTGAAGCCATGACTGCCGATGAATATGAAGAACATTCAGAAGCTATCATGGAATCTTTAAAGGCAGGTACTTTCATTTATGATGTAAGTGGAAGTGCTAGATAAATTTTTTACTTGACAAATAGAAAATTTTAGTTAAAATGGTAGTATGATTAAAACTAGGCCCAGTTTTGCTTACCCTGGTTTTTTTAAGTTAACTTTTTAGAAACCCTGTAAAAAGGCCGATAGTAGGCTGATCCCCTATATATCCCACCCCCAATTTACTGGCCCTGTAAAAGTTATGTCCTGAAGTGTGGCATATGTGTCATGCTTGTGGGCCTTGCTTGCCCACTTGATACGAGAAAAAGGAGAAATAAAATGGCTTTTACTCGTGCTGCAGGGTATAACAGTTTGCCTAATGGCAATTTTAGCCCTGTAATTTACTCCAAACAGACTCAACTTGCTTTCCGTAAGTCGTCTGTTGTTGAGGACATCACCAATAATGATTACTTTGGTGAAATCGCTAACTTTGGCGATACTGTCCGAATCATTAAAGAGCCAGAGATCACGGTCA
>Ga0208182_1001377_pt1 | contig 11363 bp, 22 predicted proteins | sample MalvireepMed_906_FD_184248 | JGI IMG/M metagenome (GOLD analysis project Ga0208182, IMG submission 184248) | Marine viral communities from the Global Malaspina Expedition - Malaspina viral metaG DeepMed_906 (SPAdes) (version 2) | ecosystem: Environmental > Aquatic > Marine > Oceanic | place...
TTGCTCCTGCCCATAGTTTATCACCTCTTTTTTTTTTACTTAATGATGCTTCAGTTCTTTTAAGGCTAGGCATTCCGTCTGTTGGTTTGCTATCCATATACTTACCACATTCATTACAGAGTGCTTCTTTAGTAACCCATTTACCATCTCGGTAGACTATTGAAGCCTTCCCTATTTCCATAGTGTTTCCACATTCGCAACTATATAGTGTCATTATGTATTCTGTCTAGCTCAAAATGCAAATGGTTTATTGCTTTCTGTATATCTTGCTCAGCAGGATTGCCTTCTTTTTTACCTGCACGTAAGAGGTAACTTATTGCAGTTCCTAAGTTGTAGCTATCAGGTTGAAAGTCCTCAACTACTTTACGAGCTGAGTAACCGTACTTCTTCCCTGAGTAGTAACTTGGTTCAGGTGTTGTTTTGTAATCTACTTCAATTGGTGGCATAGTTTCTAGGTTTTTAATTATTTTTTCGTTCTGTGTCATTATTTAAAAGTTTTAAAAGTTGGTGCGGAGTATATATTCTGCTATCACCATCATAGTTTTCAAATATACAAGTAAAGTTATCGTCTTCCCAAGTCCAAAGACTTCTGACATTCTTTTTAATGTGGCTGTTTAATACCCATTTAATTGTTTTGTAATTTCTTTCCATTTCTATTTATTTAAGTTATGAATACGCTAAGGGTTTAGTAAAAAATAAGAAAATAACCGCTCTGTTATTTAATTTAAGTTTATCCCTTAGCATATTCTTTATAAAGTTTTTTTATTCCATCAAAGCAAGTTGAAATACAAGAGCCGCAGTTCGTTCTAGGACTGTAGTTTGTATTGTATATTGTATTATAAGTTTCTATCATTCTCTTTTTGGCTGCTTGGTCTTTTGCCCTTCCTGTCTTTAAGTCTTTCCACATATCTAATATTTCCTCTACTATTTCCTTTGGTAAAGTATCAGGCGTTTCTATCTCTGTTGTTTTATCCCAATATTTCTGAGGACAATGTTGAGTAGCAATTCTTGCCTTAACTTTCATAAAGCAGGTGCAAATTTTACAATTTCCTGTAGGTTTAAAATAATAAACACAACTTCTACAGATAGTTATTCTATCTTGATATACTTCGTTAGGTACAAAGAACTTATTCACTTAGTTTATATTTTAATACCGCACCCCATTGGTTAGCCATAGCTTCTGCAACTCCTTTAAATGTTTTACTGCTTTCTTTTGCATTTTTACTAGTACCTCTACTATAACTCTGTCCTCTTTTTTTACCTCCTGTATTACTAGGTAAATAAGGAGTATAATTATTTACTGTTTCTGTTGGCTCTAATGGTTGTAAGTTTCTTAACCATAATAAAGTTCGCTTACTATAAGGGTGTCCGTACTCATAAGGTTGTATTGCTTGTGAGTGTTTTGGCAACCCTACAACTTTTAAAGGAGTAGGATTTTCTACAGCAATATATTCTATTGGAGCATTTAACATTTTCATAAAGAAATTTTTTGCTTCTTGTGATTTTTCAAATCTTTCCTGACTTAAATTCCCTGCTGTTGGGTACATCCATCTAGCGCCTGCTTTACTCATAAATGTACAAGGTGGGTGCGCAATCATCATATCATATTTGCCACTATATGCTTCTTTTATTGCATCTCCTTTAATGTGCCATTCAGGATGACCTCCACTACATTCTTGAATATCGCAAGAGTATGCTTCAAATCCTAATTTTCTAAACGCTTTACATACCTCTTGACTTTCTTCACACGCTATAAGTATTTTCATGATTTATTTATTTAATTCCTTTTTAAGTATTTCTCTTACTTTATCTATTGTAGTAAATAAACTGTTTCTACTTATTCCTGTTTTCTTTGCTAGACTGTCTAATGTTTCGCCTGAGTAGTACAATTCAAATATCTTTTTATCATACCAAGTTTGCTTATCTAATACTTTATCTATTTCTTCCAACTTCTCCCATTTATAGTTATCTTCTTTTTCTTCAGGTAAATTATAAATACTATTATGAAAAGCGTTCTGAGTATAGGTAGGTGTATAAACCCCAACTAAATTAGTGTAGTACTTTTTATACTTATAATAAAAAGGACTTCTTACACTTGTTAAACTTCTTCTTAATACAACTGCTCCATATCCTTTTATTCCTTTTAAACCATCTTTTTCGTATATGTCCTGTAAAGTCTGAGGGTTCATCTGAAGGAAGTATATCATAAGTTCCTGTACTGCGTCATTAATAGCTTCTTCATCTTGCGTTATACCATAACACATCTTCCTAAAGAAAGAACTTAGCCTTGATATTTCTGCATATATCTCAGTCATTTATTTGTTCTAAAGCGTCAATTTTATCTGTTACATCATGTACCATTTCATCTAATACAGTTTTATATGCTCTAAGTGTAGGTGCATTACTTTTTGTTTCTAGCCCTGCAAAGAACGCATTTGTAGCAACTGATAAGTTAATAGGAATAATCATAAGCCAATCGTACCAATTATTTTCTTTAACTCCTTTACCATAGTTATTGTGATATTCAAGTATTATATCTAACACATCTAAATAGTTATTGTATCTTGCTTTTGTGCTTACTTCTTTTGAGAACTCAGTACACATTAAAATATAAGTTTCTATTATTGTTCTGTGTTCCTCACTTGCATAAATCGGTTCTCTCATACGCCAAACTTAATAAAAAAGTTTACTCAATTCCTTTTTCTTTTTTTAACTTATCAACAAGTGATTTGTAATAACTTATCTTTTCTTCATATTCTACCCTAGAAATCTTTAAAGTTGTTCTTGATTTATACTGTAGCTCTTCAGCAGTACCCTCTCCAAATTTACTATCTAAGTTTAAACCAAATTTAAACTGTTCACCCTGTCCAAATAAATTATCAGCAGCAGACTGCGGTTGTACATTTGTTTCGCACCATCTAGTTGATAGATGCCTTCTTGACATAAAGTGTCCTGCATGAATTTTTTTATAATGGTAAACCCTTCCTGAAGTAAAGCATTGCACCATTCCGTACTCGTTAGCATCTCTAAGTCTTATATAAAGACTAAACCATTTGTCTAGTTCTTTTTTAAGTTTGCTTATTTTCTTCATATATTTGAATAAGATTTTCTATTTCATCTCTTGGTATAAAACCTGATTGGTGTATTACCATGTGAACCATAGAAGGCACTGCAATTAAATTATCTATTTTATTATTATTATGATTAAAATCAATATGATGAATTTCCCAATTATCAGGAATTTTCCCTATATTTAGTTCATATAGTTTTCTATAATTTATTGCCATAGCATTTCTTGTATCAACTCATTAGGTGGTGCTGTGTAGATATACTTAGCAATAGTTGTATTTCTTCCAAATCTAGTTTTTTTAGTTAAAGGCATACTGTCTATTTCGTACCCTTCTTTTCTATGATTAAAAATAATAGCAGATAGTCTAGTTGCTCCATATTCTTTTATAGCTTCATAGCTTGTAATACTTCCATAAGTTTTTAAATGCCAAAGAACTGCATCTGATTGGCTCTTTACTTCTCCTGATGTAATTTTAATTGTTTTCATAGTCTCCAAATTTAGTACAGAAAATTGCTTCTAAAACACATAAAATAATTATTATTCCCCATACGATTGTTAATATCTTCATTTTAATTTTCTTATTAGCCACATTACAATGGCTGTTATTATTACCCAACCTATCATCTTAATAGCTTTACAGGTTCTTGATAAAATGGCACTTTTTCTTTTGGTTTACCTAAAGTATGAACTTCATAATAAGCATTATCGCACATCTCTTTCATTTTGTACGTCCATTTGTAAAAAGTTCTTATATTTAAAAAGGGTTCATCCTTTCCAAATCTTACACCCTGTCTAAATGCGTCTTGAACTTGGTTAAAGGTCATATTGCCAAAACGCTTTTCTTGTATTAAGTCTGAAGCAAATATTTTACTTAGACTTGCCATAGTTTGAGGGTCTGTTTTGTGTCCTATTTCAACTGCTGTCTTAGCAACTAAGTCTAAGACTTTTTCAGTCAAATCTTTTAAGTTTTCTTGTTTAAGTGGTTTCATAATAATTTTTTAGCTTCTTGCCAAGCATTAATTTGAGCGTCTAACTTACTCATTGTTTTCGGTTTCTTTGCTTCTCTTTTCTCCCAAGTGATGATTGCTTGTTTCCAATTTTTCATTTTATTACTTCCAACCATCCAACCTTTTGACTCATAAAAAGCAATGAACGCTTCAGCATCTATATTATTATTCCTTTCTAAACAATAATTATTTACTTCATCAAAAGTAGGTTTTTTAAAGAACGCCTTTTTATTACTATCTGTAAGATTAGTATTAGTTATATTTATATTAGTATTATCTGTAAACTTTTCTTTAGTAGGTATGTTAACCAAAGTTATTAAGCGACAATCTATTTGTTTACTATATGGCTTATAAATATTTACCCTCTTAATATAATTATTTTCTTCCAAGTTCTTTAGCCATTTTTGAATAGATACTCTGCTAACTTCATATAGTCTGCAAAAGTATTCTGTTGATGCTGTGCATTTGCCATTCATATTGCAAAGCGCTGTTATCTCTGCATAAAGTAATTTAGCGTTAGGTGTTAACTTTTTACTGTATCTTACTTCAGCAGGGATAATAGCATAGTAACTTGGCTTTTCTTTCATATAACTTCTATTTCGTGTTGATAATTTTGAAGAGCTAACTTACATAATTCTAACTGATTGTAGAAGTCTTTGTAAGAAACTTTAACATCAGTTCCAAATTTACCTGAAACAATACGGATAGTTGTTTGATGTTTTGCACTATCGTGTATTCCATTCTTTCTCAAGTGTTCCTTTAAATTATACAAGTCAATAAAAGTTAATTTAGCGTCCTTTATTTCCGTATAAGCGTTAAACACTGTATTGAAAGTATCACGATATAAAGGGAATGAAGAATAGTTAGCTGAGTGGCATCTTTCATAATGATTAACGCTTGTTCTATCTCTACCCAATACTTTAGCAATAGTTTCTCTATGAGTTTCATCTTCTAACCGTGCAACCATAGCAGCAACCATTCTAGGTACTTGGTATTCTGTCTTTCTAGTTTTTAATGCTAGAGAGCCTTTAGGCAACCCTACTAAACTTGTAGTAAGGTCGCAAAGGTTTTTAAAGTTATCTTCTGTATTCATCTTAGAAAGGCATATCTTCTTCTCCATTCTGTATTTTGTCTGAAGATTTATTACTCTGATTAGTGAAAAAGTACCCATCTATATTGTGATAATATCTTCCATTGTATTCTCTTGAATAAACATTACAAAGAACTGAGACCTCCATTCCTACTTCTAGCTTATTCATTTGCCCTACTTTATCACCAAAGGCACTAATACATACTTCGTTATTAAAGTCGTTACCTGTATCAATTACTATTGATTGTTTCTTCCATTCTTTACCTGCTTTAGATGTTCCTGTCTCTAAGTCAAGTTTTCTTAATACTGTTCCTTTTACTTCCATTTTTATTTATTTATTTAATTATTACTCTTTTTAAAATCTTCTGCTTCATCTTCTCCAAATACTCCAAGTTCATAAAACCCTGTCAACTTTAGGACAGCTCTTGACATTGCTCTTTTCTCTGCCATTTCCATAGTGTACCAAGAGTTAGTGTTTCCGTCTTTAAATCCTGCTCCCTTTAAAGCAGAACCAAAAGTTTGAATTGCCTTCCCTTCTTTTCTTGCATTGGCTTTTACTACGCAAAAATCTTTTTCACATTTAATAACATCATAATCTATATTGATGTTTTCTAAAGCTTGTATTTTATCAATACCACTTCTTGTCAAGATAATGTAGTGCTGATGTTTAAAGACATCATCTTTGGTTAGATTGTACTTAATGTACTTTTCTTTTAGTGCTTCTGTTTTCATATATTTCTACCTATGTTAATTGGCTAGGATTTTTGCCTGTTAATAATTTCGTTAAAAATACTAAATTAAATTGATTACGATAGGTATTTTACCATTGTTTTCATAATGCTTATTCCAACTTGGCTTCAGTTCTCTATCCCAACTATCCTGAAGTTGCCATCCGTGTTTTTCTATCATCTCACAAAACTTGTTATAGATTTGTAATTCAGTTCCTACAACTATTACTGAGCGTGTGTTGTAAGATAAGTCGTTATTAAAATGCCCTGAAGCCCTATCGTATGAAGTAAAGCTTAACTGCTCATACATAGGCTTTAAATACCATTCATCAGCCCTTACTTTCGTATTGTCTAAATCTCTTTCAAAAAGACTTGAATAGTACGGCTTGTTGTAATCTACATAAGTGTAGTCTAAATATTCTGCGTCTAGTATTGTCATCTTAGCAGTAGTTTTGAATGTAAAGTAAAGTACCTAAAATTGAAGCACCTATTATACATAAGTGAGCAACTACATCTAACATCTTATTTGTTCTTCTTGTTTTAGCTTCAGTTAGATTGTAAGTTTCATACTGACAAACTCCATCTTTGTACATCTTGTTTCTTAAGAAGAATGTTTCATACTCTTTTTCATTTAAGAAGTAAGTAGCTTCTGTTTTCTTGTTTACGATTTTCCAATTTTCCATTTCTTGATTTATTTAATTAATTTAATTTTGATGGTACAAAGATATAAAAATAAATAGATACTAACATAATTATTATCAAAGTTATTAACAATCTAAGTGTTAATAGTGTATTTACTAGATAAGCAACTTTAAGTGCTGTCTAGTATATTACCATTAAAAAGATGTGAAAGTGCCTAAAAAGGCTAAAGGGGGGTTATAAATTCAGCAATAAAATAACTAAAATTATAAGCATATACATTAAAAATATCCTGATTGATTGGGTTTCCTTCATCACAAAGGCATTAAAAGGTTGATTGGAGTTTGACCATTGTTTAATATAACTGCACAACCAACAGCAGGTCTTTTACCATATTTAGCGTAAGCCATAGCGTAAGATTTGTGATTGATACCACAACCGACCTGAGTTCCATATACTCTGAACTTCTTACCTACATAGTGTTCTGTATAACATTGGGTATGTAAATGCCCTTGCACTGTATTCATCATATCAGCCCTACATTTAGTACGAGCCGTACCTCCTTCTCCGTGTATATATTGTACTCCGTCTGCTTCGTATCGTTCTACAAAGTTCCAATCAGGAGTTTCTAATACTTCTTTAAAAGACTTTATCCATTTAGAAGGTATTGAGGAGGTTTGTGCTTTACGCATTATAATCCTGTCGTGGTTTCCAATGATTACTGTAGCCATAGGGAAAGCATCACGCCAACGCCCTATTTTCTTAATGGCTAATTCAAGCTCGTCTAAGCCACCCATTCCATCAGCCGATGCCTCATGGTAACTAGAGTAGTGATTGTCGATTACATCACCTATAAACACTACCTCTGTGCAATTATAAGCATGGTATTGTTCTATACAGAAGTCTAAGTAGCCATCTAAACAGAACGGCTCATGCAAGTCACCGATAACTAGAACATTTCTAGTCTCGGCTTCTCGCATTTTTTCTAGTGCCACTATTTCGTGTGGCTTTAATCTGTATCTGTTACTTTTTTGCAACATCAGCAATTCCCTGTCCTACAATTAAAGTAAGGATTGCATAGTACAAATCTTTTGCAGTTGTTTCATCAACTCCTAAGTAAGTAACTAAAGCAGGTACTACTACAGAACTAACTGCATACCAAAACTTCTTACTCTTTATCATTTGACCGATAAGGTACTTCTCTAAAAACTTTTTCATAATTATTTATTTTTGATTATTAAATTAATGTTTTCGCCGCCTAAATTAAGTATTTCTTTGATTACTAAGTCCATAGCTAATCTTGAGTTATTAACAGTGTCTTGTTCACGACCATTCCCCACTAGAATACAACCGCTTGTATCTTTAGCAGTATTTCCTCTATGAAATAATATCCAATCCCTATTAGGAACATCTTGAACTAATAAGTGTAAGTAATCTCTTGTTGCACTTTCTCTTGCTAGTCTAAGCCTTACTTTGTATTGACCTTCAGGAATGCAACTTATGTTTCTTTCGTTATTTATATAAGGGTTTTCTAATGTATCACAAAACAATTCTCCATTGATAAATAATTTGCCAATAGTGCTTTCTTTTGTAAATGTATCTCTAATGATTAAAAGATTAACGACCTTGACCTCTGTAGGCTTGTTTGTAAGCGTTCTGTCCTTTACTTGCGTTTTTGGAGTGTACTCCCTTACGCTTCTTTCTAACACTCTTATAAGCGCTTGTAATAACTTTACGAGCCATTTATTTATTTTTTTCAAATTTACAATTTTTAGAACACCACCCTAAACATATTCTTTCTTTAGTTAGAATGTATAATAATTTACATATTAGTCTTTTCATATTTTAAGAATTTATATATAGTAAAACCTATTGCTAAAATAAGTGAAACAAAGGTTAATATTTCGTTACAGTCTGTTATGCTGAACCCTATTGCTGATGCGTTAGCTAACCCTACTTGTAGAGTGTCTTTTGCTTCTGTCATTTTGTTTTGTTTTTTTATCTAAGTAAGTCTTTAGCTTAGTAACATTTTTAGTTTTCGGTTTATAGTGTTTCTTCATTATAAGTCAGAAGCGTTTAAAAAGTTTCTCAAGGTAAGTTTAGTTCCTTGACGCATTGGTCTTTCAAGGTTCATACCATTATAGTACGCATTTTGGTCAGGGTTCACATCACTTCCTGAGTTGGTGTTGTATTCAGGGAAACTACCTGTGTTATTAGTAACATAATCAATTAAGCGTTCCGTATAATATTCAGCGGTGTTTCTAACTTCTTCTCTGAGGTGTTGTGCTTCTTCCGTACTAAGACTATTTCCTGTTTCGCTTGTTTTGCTGTAAATATTGCCGTTTTCTATCTTAAATCTTAGGAAGGGAATAGCGTGATAAAAAGCCCAATTAGGAAGCATGTCTCCAATGTAGTCATCAACTAAAGTTTTGTAAGCTTCATTACCTACATTACCTATTGTACCTGCTGTAATTAAATCTTTAAGTTTTTGTGTAAGGTCAGTTCCTAACTTAGTTTCTACATAGAGCTTCTGTGCTTGCCTTACATAAGGAAGTAATAACTCAACATCAACATTTAAGTTGATTGCTGTAGAGTCCTTTAGTTTTGCTTCTGATATAAATAATACGTATGCCATAATTATCTTGGTTCTAAAAATCCGTTATTCTTCATTCTCTTTGGTGCTTTTGCAACTAGTCCGCTATTTCTTCTTAAAGTAAATCCTTCGCTAATAGCTTTTACATCCGATATTATTTGACTGCTTTTAATATTAGACTTTGCATTTCTTAGTGATGTCTTGTAAACAATTCTTTTGAAGTAATGATGACAATTACCACCTCCTTTGTATAGCCAAATTGAGTATGTTGCACTTCTTCCTTTAGGTCCCCACCCTTTATTTACAGGTTTTTTTGTTAAAGCTAATAAATCTTCTTTCCTGTAAACTTTTGAAGCCGACATCATTAATTTACAAAACTCTCTTGTTTCACCTTCTTGACTTAGAGCATTGTCTTTAGTGTACATATACCTAACTTTATAGTAGTCGTTATAGTCTTTATTTACTCCATCTTGAGCACTTCTTGCGTTAGGTCTAGCAGTTCCTGTAGATGCTAGTTCTGTTTTACCATTAGCAATATTATTAAGTTCTGCTTCAAAGTCAAAATCTTCGTGTTCATCATTTGCATTTTCTTCATCTACTATTTCCCAATCTTCAGGAATATCCTCTCCAAAGTCAGCTATAAAACTTTCTAATTCAGTAAAGTCATTATCTGATTTTTTACAATCACATTTCTTTAAGTCAGTTGCTTCAGAATGGTCTTTGCAAGCCATATAAACTGTTTGCCCTTCTAAGTCGTGTTCGTGGTACCCTTCACAACCTACTACCTTAGCGTGTGCTTCAGCTTCTTCTATTGTAGTAAAAACAGGCTGTCCATCTATCATTCCTGCTTTAGATAGTTTAACATCTTGTTCTACTGTATCTTCATCTCCTAATGGTTCAAGCCCTAAGTCAGCTCTTATTTCATCAATTGTCATTACTTCTCTGATAGTCTTAGAGTCAAACTGAACTGTAATAGGTTTTAATTGTACAAACTCAACAGGCAAGTCCATATTGTTTACTGAGAATATAGTTTGTAAAGTGTTTAAGATATTTAATTGAAATCCTCTTACTACTGTATTTTGATAGAAATTAGCAGCGTTTATAAGTTCGTCAGCATTACTAGAAAAACCATTAGCAGTATCAATACCCATTAAGGTCTTAGATGTAATTCTGTGTGCTGCACAAATATTTGAAACTAAAAGTTCTTGTAAGGCTAGATACTGCTTATCTGCATCTGAAACACTAATAGGAGTTATTTCAGGAGTTCTAGTCTTATCGTCTGAGAACGTTAAAATAAACTTCCCTGAGTTAGAAGCTCCTGTGAACTTCTCTGCTAAACTTTGTTCTATCTGTCTTCTCTCCTCTTGCGTAGGAATACCATTAGCAAAAGAAACAAAATAGCTCCCACTAAATCCATTCTCTATATTGTTTAAATGAAACTCTGCAACCTTTTGGTCTACTAAAGCCCAATTGCAACCTGCTATGTAGTCAGGAGTGTGGTAGATGTCCATATTAGGACTATAAGCACCTGAGTATAATAATTGACTTCCTGAAGTCCTATCGTTTACATTAAAAGCAGCAATAGGATAAGGTTTATTTGTCCTAGTGTTTGCCCAATCAGCACTTATAAAGAAAGTGTCAACCTTACCCATCTCATTAGGCCTACCTGCTCTTACACGCTCTACAGGTACATGATACACCTCTGCTATTTCTGTGCGTTCTCTATTCCAAACAATATGTAAAGCATAAGCTCCTTGAAGTTTAAAATCAAATGCTACTTTCTTTATTACTTGGTGTAAACTTTCATTTGAATTAGCGTGTCTTAGGAACTTCTTTAATTTTACATAAGCTTCTAAATTAATATCATTTTCTTCAGCTACTAAATCTTCTCCTGCTATCATTTCGGAAGTCTGATTAACGATTGCAGCGTGTGTACTAGAATTGTAGTATAAGTCAATTAAGAACTGAGGATATAGGTTCTTCCAATCTTCCGTTCCGTACTCTATGTAATCACGACCTCTTACTTCCTGTACTATTGGTGCAGTTGAAGTTTCTAAATTAATGCTTAATATTGTATCTTTCATATTTAATCCTCTTTAGTCCATTCCGCAGACTTCATAACAACTAAAATCTCTTGATGGTTATATTGTTGTAAACCTACTAAAAAATTAGGAGTTTCGCCTATAAATTTTAGAACTGTTTTTGTTCCGTCTAAAGATAATCTTAATGTATCTTG
>Ga0208182_1001380_pt1 | contig 11357 bp, 10 predicted proteins | sample MalvireepMed_906_FD_184248 | JGI IMG/M metagenome (GOLD analysis project Ga0208182, IMG submission 184248) | Marine viral communities from the Global Malaspina Expedition - Malaspina viral metaG DeepMed_906 (SPAdes) (version 2) | ecosystem: Environmental > Aquatic > Marine > Oceanic | place...
CTCTGCACACGACAAAAAAACAAAAAAGTCTGTTAAAGCAAAGGCATAATAGTAATTTTTAAGACGAATAGACCATGCCAAACTTTAACAGACTTAGTGAGACTTTAACCCAAAACCTGAGCATGAACAAGGCAAGAATCAATTGTTTGAGCCTAATGATAATAGCCCTGATTACTGCTCAAAGCAGTAATCTTAAAAAAACAGCAAGACACCTTCCTAAGGGTGGCAAGACCGACAGTCACTATCGCAGACTACAGCGATTTTTTGCCGAAGCGAGGATAGACTACGATCAACTGGCTTTAATGATATATCGACTATTTGGGCTAGGCGAAGTCACCTTAACCATTGACCGCACCAACTGGAAATGGGGTAAAAGTAACCTCAACATCTTTATGTTAGGGGTGGTATATAAAGGGATAGCCATCCCCTTATACTGGCAAATGCTAGATAAGCGAGGTAATACAAACCATCTTGAACGCTGTGAACTTATTGAGCGGTTTATCAAACAATTTGGCAAAGATAACCTTGAGATGATAGTAGCAGACAGAGAGTTTGTTGGCGAAAAATGGTTTAACTGGCTCACCAATAATCACATACCCTTTGCCATACGGATTAAGAAGAACAGTAAAGTTAAGAATCATCATGGCAAGTTGGTACAGATTAAAGAGTTATTGCGCCATGTTAGCCATCAAGAAACATATCGACATGGGCGAATACTGACTGTCGATGGTTGTTTGGTTCGAGTATTTGCCAAGCGTGATAAAGACTATGGTTTAGTGATTGTCGCAACCAATCAACTAGAAACAGTGGATGCGATGACAAGCTATGCTAAGCGTTGGGAGATTGAGACTTTATTTGCTTGTCTAAAGGGCCGTGGCTTTAATCTTGAAGATACCCACTTAACCCATCTTGATCGGGTCAGTAAATTAGTCGCAGTGAACGCCTTAGCATTTTGTTGGGCTTATCATGTCGGTATTTATAAAGACAAAGATAAGCCGTTAAAGCGCAAGTTAAAGTCAAACGCTCGACCTCAAGCCAGTTTGTTTGCGCTTGGCCTGGATGTGTTGATTGAGGGCCTTCACTTGGTGTTCTTTAACAATGATAAGACTGTATTTCGACAGTTAGTTAGCTTTTTAACCCCTAAACCTATGAAAATCGGGTGGGGATGATTTTTTTGTCGTGTGCAGAGAAGATAAAGACAAAAATAAAGCCGCCTAATGATTACTAAAAGTGATGAGACCGTCTTTTTTACTCAATGATTGTTGTTTATATTTACTGAAATATTCCAACCGCTGTTTTTTAACAGCCATGAACCACCATGTTTTTCTTAACGACTTGCCATACGATATGACCAATTTTCTCAAACAGTCTAAAGCAATCAATAATTTTGTTTTTTTTACAGTTTAGTAATAAAGTAGAAAGTTTTTATTACAATAAAACAGACTGTTTTCGGTAGGCTTTTCGCGGTCAAAACTTACTATATCGATAGTATTCGTATTTATATATCACTTATTTGCATTTTGTTATTTACTTTCTGGTCTCTTGTCGACTTCTTAGTAAGAATTATTCTCTATAAGCCTATGCTCGGTACTCATTCTTCCATTATTTTTAGTCAAAAATGATATTTTTCCCTTAAAAAACAAGCATTTGACCTCGTGAGTTTTTTACACGGCTGTAATAGTTTGACAATCTATATCTTGTAAAATCCCCTCCTTATTCATACTCATAGGGGTATGACAACATAGGCAAGCATCGCTGTCTATTTCATAAATTGCTTATAGGTCATGAATGTCATATTTAATTAAGTCTTTGGTTGTCACGTTATCACTATTACTGAGTACCACAGTTTTTGCGGCCAATACCAGTTATTACGGCAGCAAGTTTCATGGTAAACGCACTGCAAGTGGTAGTATCTTTAACATGAACTCACTAACCGCTGCCCATCGCACGTTACCGTTTGGCACAAAAGTTCAAGTGACCAACCAAAAAACAAAAAAAAGTGTCGTGGTCAAAATCACAGACCGAGGCCCCTATATTCGAGGCCGTATTCTTGATTTATCGAAAGCTGCTGCTAGTCAAATCGATTGCCAGCTTTGTACGACCACAATGAAAGTACTGTCCTACGGTGATGGTAAATACCGTAAAGAATAATGTTGCAAAAAACGATGTAAAAAAAGGGAGGGCTGATGCCCTCCCTTTTTTATGTTTGATTACTTACGACGAAAATCGCTTAACAGCCAAATCTCATATAACTTGCTACTAAAATTCCGCTTCCATTTCTTCTAGCGTCGTCATCGATAGCAGCAATTTTTCTTCGTTATCGCTGTGCTGCTGCTGTAGCGCGGTTTGCTCATTCAATAAGACCAGTAAGTCCGCCTTACGGCTTTCTTCGTACAACTTGGTATCAGCCAGCTTTTCCTCAAGCGTTGCAAGCTGCCCTTCAATCTTGGCAAGTGCTTTTTCTGTCTCTTCAATCTCACGGCGGATAGGTGCAGTGCGCTTACGCTGTTCAGCGGCTAATTTGCGTTGTTCTTCTTTACTAAGCGCTGGGGTCGCAGTGTTACTTTTTGATGAATTATCAGGTGCTGTATTGCTCACTTGATTGGTCACTTGGCTATTGCCTGTTTCACGTGAAACCAATTTTTTGCTCTCTTTCTTGCTTTTCTTCTTACTGCTACTTTTGTCTGATGCGTTTTCTTGCTTACGCTTTTCTGCCAGCCATTTGCCGTAGTCACTGATGTCACCGTCAAACTCATCGATTTGACCATCATGTACCAGATACAGTTCATCACAGACATTGGCAATTAGCTCACGATCATGCGACACCAATACCACCGCGCCCTGAAACCCTTGCAAGGCGATCGTCAATGCTTGGCGCATTTGTAAGTCCAAATGGTTGGTTGGCTCATCGAGGACAAGGACGTTGGGACGTTGCCAGACGATCAACGCTAAGGTCAAGCGTGCACGCTCACCACCAGAAAACAGCTCACTTGGCGTATCGATACGATCACCACGAAAATCAAAGCTGCCCAAAAATGAGCGTAACACGGCATCAGAGGTCTTGCCTGCTAGGCGGCGCAGCATTTCTATCGGCGTGGCTTTGGCATCCAAGATATCCATTTGATGCTGATTAAAGTAGCCAAGCTTAAGGGTGTCTGACACGCGGTAAGTACCTGACAAAATTTTCAGCTCACCGACCAATGCCTTAATAAGTGTGGATTTACCTGCGCCATTCATGCCCAATAGGCCAATACGCGTATCCGGCGTCACTTGCACATTGGCATCACGCAGTAGCGGCGTCTCGCTGTAGCCAATATCTGCATGGGTCAGCTCAATCAGCGGTGAGCTCATGTTTGCCGGTTCATAAAAGCGAAAAGAGAATGGGTTATCAGCCATCATTGGTGAGAGCTCCGACATGCGCTCTAGCTGTTTGATACGGCTTTGGGCTTGCTTGGCTTTACTGGCTTTGGCACGGAAACGACGAATGAAATCATCCAGATGTGCCTTGGTCGCTTCTTGCTTCTCAAACGCTTGCTGCTGCTGCGCCATGCGCTCGTGACGGGTGCGAATGAACTGTTGATAATTACCCGTATAAAGGGTTATTTTTTGTTGTTCGACGTGCAAGATATGACCGACGGTAGCATCCAAAAACGCTTGGTCATGCGAGATGACGATGACCAGTCCAGTATAAGCATTGATCCAAGTCTCAAGCCAGAGAATGGCGTCTAAGTCTAAATGGTTAGTCGGCTCATCGAGTAGCATCAGATCAGCGCGGCTCATCAAAGTTTTGGCGAGGTTTAAGCGCATGCGCCAGCCACCTGAAAACCCTGAGACAGGCAGCTCGTGCTGGCTGGTGTTAAACCCAAGGCCTGCCATGATTTGTGCCGCTTTGGTTGGCGTACGGTAGCCATCGATTTCATCGAACTGCTGATGCAAGACGCCAATTTGCTCATCACTGACGCTACTTAAGTCATTGAGCGCTGCATTGATCTCATACCACTGCTCATCACCGCTCAACACGTAATCAATTGCCGTCTGATCACTGGCTCCGACTTCCTGCGCCATATGCGCGACATGCCAGCTATCAGGAATACTGACCTCACCTTTATCGAGCGTGACCTCGGTATCGCCCTTGCCCATTTGCGTCAACAATAAGGCAAATAAAGTCGATTTGCCGGTGCCGTTGTTGCCTGTTAAGCCAACTTTGTGACCTGGATGTAGCTGAAAGCTTGCACCTGCAAACAATTCACGACCATCACGGCGAACACCAACGTCTTTAAATTCGATCATATAATTTCTTCATCTCAGCAATAATATAAATATAGGGCAATAAGAAACACACATAGGGTATGCCAACTGGCGGCTATTATTTCAAACGCTTGCCGCATAGGCAAACTATTAAATAACTATTTCAAAACGAAGTGTTTTAAAATTAAGTATTTATGCCAATGACCCTAGATTATATAATCCTTGTCAGCCTATCGATACGAATGACTATAATAAGGCCTTTGGCAGCCATATACTCTCGCACACATAATGAGTATAACCTTGATAGCTATAAAAGTTTTGATTCATCAGTTTTGGTAAGGACGATGACTCTTGACAAGCGAATCGCTACCCCCATTATGATATACTGCTAAAGATAAGTGCTTATCATCAATAAAGTGCTTTGGTGGCACAAACACCGTATTGATATTGCACAAACAGCTTATAATGCACCAATAGCTTTGCCATAACGACAGCACCCAATTAAATCAAACGCCGTGCGTATCTTTATTTGCAATCATTTTGTTGCAAACCCAAACAGGACGACGACCGCATTTGATCCTAGCAACTGAGGTAGATATGAACGAATCAGCCAACCAATTTAATCCAAGCTCAAATCAGCCAGTAGATCCTACGGTATTAAGCCTAACCGACAGTGCGGCACAAAAAGTACGCCGTCTGCGCGAAGAAGAAGGTGATAGTGAACTTATGCTACGCGTCTATGTGACGGGCGGCGGCTGTTCAGGTTTTTCTTATGGCTTTAACTTTGCCAACGACTTAAATGAAGACGATGCCAATTTTGATAATGGTGATGTGACCTTGGTTGTTGACTCGCTAAGCTATCAATATTTGCAAGGCTCTACCGTTGACTACACTGAAGGGTTAGAAGGCGCACGTTTTGTCGTGACCAACCCCAATGCCACCACCACTTGCGGCTGTGGCTCGTCATTTTCTATTTAAACTGACGACAACGCCATGACTGTATGGATGATGCCATGGTGCGTTGGCACTGTGTTTGATTGCTTATAGCATGACTGTCAAAGCATCTATCTCTTGGGTAGATGCTTTTTTGCCAATATTGATGAATCCGCAAAGTATCCGTGCTGACCAATTTCATCAAAAATACTGAGAAAAATCTAGCCCAAACGTCCTGCTCAAAGCTTATCGTATTTGTAATTGTTCGTGGTTTTCAATACGGCTTTGAGCTAAACTGACGGAATTATTGACCGAACATTTACCTCTTTTATGGACAAACGCCCATCGTGCTTTGATCCGCCATAATGAATAACAATAGATGACTATTATGAGTAATTTTGCGAGTAGCTTTGTTAATTTTGACATTCCCAATTGGTTTGACAGCCAGCATTTAACGGGTATGCTCCGCGGTATCGAAAAAGAAGGGCTGCGCGTGAGGCCTGATGGTTTTTTGGCACAGACGCCGCATCCAGCCAAACTCGGATCAAAATTGACCCATCCTTTTATTACTACCGATTATTCAGAAAGCCTACTTGAGCTTATCACCGAACCAAAAGCTTCGCCAAAAGAGACACTCAATATGCTGCGTCAATTGCATGTCTTGGTGTATCAAGGCATGCCGGAAGGCGAGCTGATGTGGCCACTATCTATGCCTTGTATGTTGTCTTCTAAAGATGAAGATATTCCACTGGCTGATTATGGTAGCTCTAATACAGGTAAGCTAAAAACCCTTTATCGCAGTGGTCTTGGTATCCGTTATGGTCGCCGTATGCAGACCATCGCAGGGTTACATTACAATCTATCTTTTGGTGACACGCTCTTTGAAACGTGGCAAGCGCAAACCCCAACGGCACAAGAGCAGACGCTAACAGAATTCAAAAACGAAAAATACCTAGGGCTTATTCGCAACTTTAAGCGACTGACCAGCATTGTGTTGTATTTATTGGGTGCAAGTCCAAGCGTATGTCCTTGTTTTGTTGCTGGGCGTGAGCATGATCTAGAGCGTCTAAATGACTCAACCTACTATAAACCGACTGCCACCAGCCTGCGTATGGGCAAACTTGGCTATACCAATAGCGTGCAAGAGCAGCTAGATATTCGTTATAACTATTTGCCAGAGTATGTCGCTGGACTACGCCGCGCGATCCAAACACCGCATGAGAGCTTTGCCAAGCTTGGTCTGGAAGATGAAGATGGCAACCCAATTCAGATCAATAATCATATCCTTCAGATAGAAAATGAATACTATAGCCCTATCCGTCCTAAGCAAATTGCGATGAGTGGTGAGACACCAACCGAAGCGCTTGAGCGTCGCGGTATTGCTTATGTTGAGTTTCGTGCTATTGATCTCGATCCTTATAGCGATGTTGGTATTCGTCTCTCTAGTGCTTGCTTTTTAGAAGTGATGGCGCTCTACTGTCTATTCAGCGATTCACCTGATTTGCTGCCTGAAGAAGAAGAAGCACTCGCTATTAATCTAGAGCGTGTGGTCAACGAAGGTCGCCGTGAAGGTTTACACATCATCAATAACGGTCAAGAGCAATCGCTTGAGGGCTGGATGCTGATGCATCTGGAGCGTATGCAGCCACTTGCTGCATTGCTGGACGCTCATTATGGTGGCAATGACTACCGTGCTGCAGTGGCATTGATGCAAGGCAAAGCCGGACATTCTGAGTCGACGATCTCCGCCCAAGTAAACTCTGATAGCAAACGCTTAGGTAGTCTATGGCAGCTTGGTTTTACATTAGCGCAGCAGCATCGCGAGTCATTATTGCAGCAGACTCTCAGTCCAAACACCCAAGCGAAATACGAAGTATTGGCAGAAAAGTCTATCTTGCAGCAGGCTGAGATTGAGAAGTCTGAGACAGAAGACTTTATGGACTTTTTACAGCAGTATCGCTAAACCTGATTGCCTCCTAACCTCTGTATAGATGAAACCATAAGAGTAACGCACCATGCGACAGCTGACCACTTACCGTAACTTACAAATATTTTTAGTATTGATGGCCATAATAGGCATGAGCTTTGCGCTGTTTTATTTACAGCGCCATCTAGGGCTTTCGCCTTGCCCGCTCTGTATTTTTCAGCGTATTGGTCTAATAGTCATGGGCGGTTTTGCGCTGATATCAGCATTGTTTAATCCAAAATCCAAAGTGGTGAAGTTGCTATTATGGCTTGGTAGTTTGGCAGGTATTGGCTGGTCTACTGCTGTGGCTATACGCCATGTTTGGCTACAGCACCTACCTGCCGATCAAGTACCGTCATGCGGCCCAGGCTTGGACTATTGGCTAGATACCTTGCCTATGTTGCAAGTGCTCAAAGAAGTATTTGCAGGTTCTGGTGAGTGTGCTTCTATCGATTGGACGTTTGTCGGACTTAGTATCCCTGAGCTGTCGTTGATCCTATTTAGCGTACTTCTTGTGGCGCATGGGGTGATACTGTGGCGTATCGTGCGACCTATCACCAACCAGTCTATCGCTCGATAGTTCATTAAAATCACTTTATATTTTACCGTTATCACTTCTTTCTAAACAGACATTCATACTCTGCTATGCAATGTCTGCTTTATTATCTGCGACTGTTAAACCTCTTTTATTACCTATGTTAGACAAACTGATAGAGCCTACTTTGCTATACCAAGCATATTGAACACAACAAAAAGTCCACAGATATATCTGTAACCCTTTGATACCTTTAGACAGCCTGTTTTTTCAGTGGGTAGTTTTAGTGAGAAGTTATGAGAGCGCCGTCGCTTTTGAGCGATAAATTGTCTACATTTCAAAGATCAGCTACGCTCTCAAATTCCAATATCTATATTATCGCAACGTTTATACGACCCCTTGTCTCTCTTTTTTGGCAACAAGATTATCTTGATAACGGTTGCCAGTGGCATAGGTGATTTTTAAAAACGCTATTCAAAAACTGTTTTTGGTATGACCATGATATATCTTGCACCTATTTGCTCTACCACATCTACTGTCATTAGACGCTGGGGACCGTCCTTATTAGCGGTACCACTCTGTGTGCTATTGATAGGTTGTGATAGTGCCTCCTCGAATTCTGATCAAGACATGAGGACTAAAGCTTCATTTGTCGACGCATCAGCAGAGTCTGCTCCGCAGAGCACATCAGAAGAGATAGAAAGCAACAGTATGTCTGAGTCAAATCCTGATGACAGTTTGAATGAATCTACAGAAGGGCAATCACTTATTGCTGCTGCTCAGTCCAGTAATGAGGGGCATATGCACCCTTCTACTATACACTCAGAATCGAACAGTAGTGCGCTACAAGCCACGCTAATGGGTGATTATGGTGGTATGGTACCTTGTGAAGACTGCGATAGTATCGATGTCACTTTGAACCTATTTTCTGATGGCTCTGTACTAAAATCCAGCACCCATCACGATGCTGAACAACAGCGCGCACCGTTACTTAAGTCTGGCGTCTATCGTCAAGATAAAGACAAAATTACCATTGTATATGAAGACAAACATATTGAGTCTTATTATATTCAAGACAATCATCTGATTTTGATAGATGAGCAAAAAAACCTAAATAATGACTATACGTTGTCACGTAAATAGACAGCAAGTGCTTGGTATGCTGCCAAATAAGACAGCATTTATCAGCTAGATAACGCCTACTTGTTAGGCGTTTTTTGTTGGTCATCGACCAGCGTTTACTTTACAATGATCGCTTGTCTGCCAGACTACTGCCATGGCAATGACTGATTAAAACGTTAGTCACGATTGATAACAGCTCAGCACTCAAAACTTTATTTTTACTCTCTCTATTTCTCTTATTCAAGCTCTTACGGAACGTCTATGCATATTCATATTCTTGGTATTTGTGGTACTTTTATGGGCTCGCTGGCATTATTAGCGCGTGAACTTGGGCATACCGTTACTGGCTCAGATACCAACGTATATCCTCCTATGTCTACCCAACTTGAAAATGCGGGCGTCACTATTGAAGAAGGCTATCTCGTAAAGCATTTGCAACCAGCGCCAGACTTGGTCGTTGTTGGTAATGCGATGAAGCGTGGCATGGATGTGATTGAATATATGCTAGATACGGGTCTGCGCTACACGTCAGGTCCGCAGTTTTTGTCAGAGCAAGTGCTGCAATCGCGCCACGTGATAGCGGTTGCTGGTACTCATGGTAAGACCACAACGACAACCATGCTTGCTTGGATATTGCATTACGCTGGTATCGATACAGGGTTTTTAATTGGCGGTGTGCCACTGGTCAATACCACTGATGAGCACTTACAGCAGGTATTTGCACACAGCAGCTATCTAGGGGCAGAAAAAACTGACGATGATACGACAGTCCCTTCTGGTTATTTTGTCATTGAAGCTGATGAGTACGATTCTGCGTTTTTTGATAAACGTTCAAAATTCGTTCATTATCGTCCGCGCACCGCTATCTTGAACAACCTAGAATTTGATCACGCCGATATTTTTGCTGACTTGAATGCGATCCAAACGCAGTTTCATCATATGGTACGTATGATTCCAAGTACCGGAAAAATTATCATGCCTGCAGCAACTATTAGCTTAGAAGATACGTTAGCAAAAGGCGTTTGGACCCCTATCTGGCGTACTGCTGTCATCGATACGACCGCATCTAATACCAGTAAAAACGACCGTACGCTTAAAAACAATAGCGACTGGCAAGCGGAACTCATTCGCGAAGATGGCAGTCAATTTCAAGTCAGTTTTGCTGCTGATAAAGAAGTAGCTGTCATCGACTGGGGCATGAGTGGTATTCATAACGTCAATAATGCCTTGGTTGCCGTCGCGGCCGCTTATGATGTCGGTGTCAGCATCTCTACCGCTTGCGCCGCATTATCGGCTTTTGCTGGTATCAAACGGCGGATGGAGTTGATCGGTGATGTAAACGATGTCTTAGTCTTTGATGACTTTGCCCATCACCCTACTGCGATTACCACAACATTAGACGGTGCCAAAAAGAAACTGGCTGGCAGACGTATTTGGGCGATTATTGAGCCGCGCAGTAATACCATGAAAATGGGTATTCACCAAGACAGCTTGGCTGAGTCAGCTGCCCTCGCTGACTATACATTGTGGTATGAGCCAGCGGGACTGGAATGGGGTTTGAGAGAAGTCATCGAACAAGCCACGGCTACAAGTGACTCCATCATTAACCAGCACGTAATGTCTAGTGTCGATACTATTATTGAACATATCAGTAGTCATGCTCAAGCAGGTGATGCAATAGTCGTGATGTCCAACGGTGGTTTTGAGGGGATTCATCAGCGTCTATTAGCGGCATTGCGTGATAAATAAACGATTGATTTAACCCTAAACCCTAAACCCTAAACCCTAAACCCTAAACCCTAAACCCTAAAATTAGTATCTAAAAAATTAGTATTAAACAAAAGCGTGGCTGTCTCATAGACGGGCTACGCTTTTTTTATTTAATTCCCTATCCTTATCAAATTCTTCTGTCGTGGCTAAATGATTGATACGCCATTCTGTTAGCACCATGGCTACCTTTGTAACCTTCCGTTTACCTATTGCACCTACGTAATAGCAAATCTGACTTTTTCCTCACATAGGCCCTACACAGGTAACATTTTTTGCTTACTCTTGCGTTTGAGGAATCTTTACAATGGAGTTATTAAATTAGCAACATATTATAAATATTCATAATTTAGGAGAATAACATGAGCTTTATTTGGATGATTATCGTCGGTTTGGTTGCAGGTTTATTGGCACGTGCTATTAAGCCAGGTAGTGACCCTATGGGCTGGATCATGACGATCGTATTGGGTATCGTCGGTGCCATGTTAGGTGGCTTCTTAGCGAGCTTAATTGGTATCAACGCAGATGGCGGTTTTACTGGTCTTATCTTCTCAGTTATCGGTGCGATCATTTTGCTATTTTTGTATGAAATGATTGTAAACAAACGCCGTGCATAATTACCGACTAGATAGAATATCTACAAAAAAGCCTTGCGTTAATGAACTGACCCCCGAAACTTGGACGGTTTAGTTTATACCAAGGACTGAGTTCTGTACTGCACAGGGCTCAGTCCTTTTAGTTTGAGTTGAATACGCTCATTATTGTAATAATGCATATACTCATGAA
>Ga0208182_1001389_pt1 | contig 11323 bp, 12 predicted proteins | sample MalvireepMed_906_FD_184248 | JGI IMG/M metagenome (GOLD analysis project Ga0208182, IMG submission 184248) | Marine viral communities from the Global Malaspina Expedition - Malaspina viral metaG DeepMed_906 (SPAdes) (version 2) | ecosystem: Environmental > Aquatic > Marine > Oceanic | place...
GTATTGATATTACAGCGAACTATTCTGGTTTGGGTGGAAACCACACGTTTAATTATGGCTACTTAGATGCCGTAGATGGCGCCACGGGTTCGCGTTTAGTGAGACGCGCGAAAAACCAGTTTAGCTATCAATTTACCGCAAGCTTTGATACTACCGACCTAATGCTGAATTATGAATACAAAGGGGATCGAATGGACTCGGGTGTGGAATTAGACAGCTACCAACTAGTTGATGTAAGCGTCAATCACCGCTTCACTGATGCTATTTCCGGTAAATTGAAGTTACATAATGTGTTTGACGAAAAATACGAAACGGTTCTTAACTATCAAACACTAGGCCGATCAGTTTACTTGAGCATAAACTATCAAATGTAGGCGGCACAGCCACTAAAAAAGGGTAAGCGATTTTAACGCTTACCCTTTTTTGTTTGTGCACCGCTAAAAACTTAATGAGACAGGCATAATAGTGGGATATTAGATATGCCTGTCATGGTTAGTGGTAGAGAAAATAACTAATGAGACAGGCATAATAGTGGGATTGTAACTATGCCTGACTCAGTTTATGAGAAGTAAACTCTAATAATTAAAAGTTTCTAAAAAGTGAAGCAATATCTAGTTCGCGTGTACCAGATTGTAGCGCTTCATTTATATCTTTACTTGGTAATATGTAGGCTTCAATAAGTGGATACGTTGGATGGATACCTAATTCTGATATCCCGTCACCGTCAAGATCATCCAGTATCGAGAAAGAAGATGTTTGCTCGTCTAGCGATGTATTTTTTAATTCCAAAATTAATCCATCCGGAATCTGATCTAGCATGACGACCTCACCAGCGTCAATCTCGTCAAGTGCTTTTGCCAATACGATACTTATCGTTGCGTTAGGATGAACTGGGTCATCTAGATAATACGAAAACACCAAATCATCACGTCCGTCGTTATCTGAATCATCAATAAATGAGGCGGAGTGGAAGACATAACTATCAGTGATGTTAAATATTACCACGCCATCATTTCCTGCTTCAGCTACAATGGGAACACCCACTGTGCCAGCTTGAAGTTTGCTCCCCTTTATAAGCCGCACACGGTTTAATTCAGGGAAAAATGAAGGGGTAGTTATGAGAGGATCGTTAATCCCGTCGTTATCAATGTCTCCAGTTTTGTTCTTTATATCAATTTCGTAGGCCGCAGACTCAATAATAACAAGATAATCATCTTGAATATCATTAGTAAGAGTGAGTGAGTCAGGGTTTTCTTGCATAAACAACTGACTTTTTACGATAATCGAATGGCTAACTCTGAATTGTTTTTCGCCCGCTCCAATCAGTAACTCTTCACCATTGTCACCATCGATGTCACCCAATACTTGCAACTTATTTATTGGATTAGGACCGGCCAATAAAAACTCTACGTTACTGTCCACAACTAACGATGATAAATGGAAAACATCATTGGGGTCGCTTTTATCTTCAAGAACGTTAATCTGCCCTTTTGCCTTACTATTTTTAATATGATCGCCAAACACGATAAATAACTGCGATTTGTAAACGCTACTTTGGCTGTCTTCCAAGGTACTTTGTGGCGAGGATATCGCAATATCTGTAAGCCCATCCCCATCAAAGTCCCCACTTACAGACATATTCGCCGCTCTGTTCGTGCCTCCCAGCCCCCCGAGGGTAAGCCCTTGCGATGGGACTAGCGAATTTAGATCAGTTTCAGTATTGCTATCGCGCAGTGTTTCACCCCATATGACAAAAGCCAAGGGCCTTTCTACGTACGCATTATGTGAAGCGTGTACACTTGCTCTGAGCGTTACTAGTAAGTCAAGTGTACCATCGCCGTCTAGGTCGCCTAGGGGCTCAGGTATCAGCTCGTAACCAGTAAAATCTTCGATATTATTAATCATACCTAACGAAGCATACCAGCCGTACATGTGGTGCAAGACGTAATCATCAATGGAACGGGCGATAAGTTCTTTACCACTGGGTAATTCCATATCAGACTGAATCATGCGACCATCTATTATATAGCCATGGAATTCGGGGGTTTCTGATTGGAGCGATCCATTAAATCTTCCTAAATACGTAAAATCAAACTTCATCGAATTCAAGAATAAATCGTTTACACCATCCCCGTTTATATCACCTATAGAATAGACATTCAGATTTGCATGCTCGCCAGGCTCTCCAGACACTTTTATGCCCGTCTGCACTTCATCCGGGTCATCAACTACTTCTACTTCAAAACTGCATATGACCGTTTCACCTTCGTATTCTGCAAGTAGCTCAAAAAGATACTTATTGCTTACGCCCCCAAGTATTTCAGCGTTTACTGGTCTAAAAAGACCAAGCTCGATAGTAGCTACATTATCTTCTGCCACAACCGATGTGTTGTACTGAAAATTGTTTACCACACTTCCATCGCTCGCCCTAGTTACTTCAACAAATAGAAAAGGGCTCAGAAGGATAAGCTCCGCATCGGGTTTTGTAAGTGTCAGACTATGGAAAACTTCCCTTTTACCTTCAAATATTTGCGCCGTTTCTGGCCCAGAACAGGCTAAAGGCCCGTCGATATCAGTAATGGAAATTTTAATGGCCTTAGTGGTTTCAAGAGCGCCATCTGAAACAGTGACAGATAGTTCATAGACATTGTCGGCATTTGCGTCTCCGGGGGCTTCAAAGTCAAAAGAACCACCGCTAATCAATCCAGTACTGGAATCTATCGAAAAGAAGTATGCATCATCAGAAATATCAAGATTATAGGTAAGCGTATCGCCATCAGGATCGCTGGCTTGGATGGAAATATTTACAGCTTCATTTTCCTTAAAGCTGTATTCATTCGCACTATCTATGATGGGAGAACGGTTTTCTCGGGGAATTTGAACTTGTTCTCCAGAGCCACCATTTCCACTGCCTCCACCGCATGAACAAAGCGTGATAAAAGTAATGGTTATAAAAAGTAATTTGAAACGCAAAAAAGATCCTAAAACATCCATATTCCCAAACCTTATTAAAGTAATACGAGGGGGTATAACCTGATAAATAAAAAAGCCCTAAAAAGGACAGGTAATGTAAACCTATATCTCAGTAACAGTAAACTACTTTATTAAGATATTCATACAATCAAAGCATCGGAAGCTTATGGTATCAACCTAACGCATTGGGGCAGCCGCAGCGCGTGGGGGTATTCGCTTTCAGGTCAATTGCTCTATGAGAGGATAAATGGTGCTTACAGGCAAAACTACTATTTGGGAAGCCAATTAATTGCCCATCAGGGGGCAGGCGAACAAACGTTTATCCACCCAGACATTTTAGGTACAACGGCTGGGAAGACAAACAGCGACGGTGGCCTTATCAAGCGATTGTGCTATGCCCCTTTCGGACTAGAGTGGGGGAAGACGAATGCCAGTTCAGGTGAAGATGAAATAGGTTACACCGGCCATAAGCATGACAAAAGTATTGGGCTTACTTATATGCAGGCACGATACTATGATCCAGTTATCGGGCGGTTTTATTTTAATGATCCAGTTGATGCTGTTTCACATTTAAGCAATGAGGAAGGCATCAAAGGGTTTAATCGTTACTCTTATGCGGTTAATAATCCATATAAATACACAGACCCAGATGGTAAGGCAATCTGTGGAGGAGTTTGTGTAGGTGCAGTCGCTGTTGGAATAGGTAGGTTAAGTGTTGCGGCTTATCGAGCTTATAAAACATACCGTGCAGGGGTTGCGGGTGGTGTAGCCACTGCGGTCGTCCTTAATGAAGTGGCTGAAAATGATAATGATGGGCAATCAGATAGTGAAGGAAAAACTGTCCCTCATTCCAGCGAAGAAAAGGCATTGCAAGACATGTTGACTGGTGACACTCGAAGAGGAAATAGGTTAAGTAATGATGACGCTGACGCATACATAGATTTGGCCGACGAAATGGGGAATGAGACTTCAGATCACCGTGGAGAAAACGGAAGACAGGCCGGTGGGACCGAAAATCATTGGCAAGGAGGCGCACATATCCATATTGAACGGATGAGATCAGGAACGAAAGATAAACATATCCCTACTGAACAACCAGAACAAAAGGACAATTAAATTGATATCAGGCTTTCTAATTGTAACCGAAAAGCACATGCCAATATATTATTTGGCTGCGGAGCAAGCTAACAAAAGTTTGGAAGTTTCAAATAAAGTATATTCTGGATGTGGAAGATCTTGGGATTATTGGTTGCCTGATAGTGCACCCAATAACGTGAAAGAAATAACTAAGAAAGCCGAAGATACATGCTCTCAAAACTTGATGTACAGCTTGTTTGATTCAATTGAAGAAGCTAAAACTGTTTTAGATTGGGTGAATAAAAGTGAGGACGAATTTAGTTACAGTCTCCTAGAGATTTACTCAGACAAAAAGCCTGACAACACCTCAATGAAAAAAGCTGGATTCATAGGGGTAGATATTGATTGTAATGGACATTACCCAATAAAGGAAGAATTGTTTGCCTCAAAAATAGCCTCTTCATTACAACCAGAGTTCGAGGAGTTTTTTGCGTTATTAAATGAGAATGGTTTATTTGAATCATTTATGGATGCAAAGAAATTTATGGATTGCTACCTCAGGGTACAGGGTGATGGGAATATTGAGAAAATATCTGAAAACGAAATTTCATTTACTTTTATACATGAGCTGAATTAATTTTTAACCTTTGATTTGAATCCAAAGCCTCGCCCTCTGAAGTTACCCATTGGGTTATTTCTGAGGGCAGTAAATGCCCGATTTCGAAGTTGACCGCCTTGAATCCAACCACATCGCCTCGCACTCGCGGGGCTTTGTTTTTTCTGGGCCTAGTGGCTTTTGGTTTGTTTTCAAGGCTTCTGATCAGCTCAATGAAAAAATCCGTTTGGTGCCAAATTGGGGGTAGCTGACTGGAAAAAAATTACTCAGTCTGGATCAATATGATTCAAAAAATCGTCACCATCAACAAGGTCACCTTCATCTAGATCTTGAAATCGCTTTTTGACCAGCGCGAGCTTTTCAATTTCATCAACATAACAGTCAAGGTGATCTTCGCATCGAAAGATAATTTTCTTTCTAATTGCATTAGGGCGTTCTTGCTAAACAAGACAGGCACTAAATAAACATGCCTGTCTCGTTTAGAAAACGTCAGATTTATTGAAAATACCAATCATCGATCCTGTTACTGATATCTTTGCTATTTATCGTGATATTGCTACACATTACAACGTTCGAATAATGCGAATTGGGGTGACGAGAATAGTAAATATTAGCACCCAACCATCCGCCTGAGTGATCTGCCCACTTGCCATTTTCGCCTTCGCCAATGAATTGACCGTTTGAATAAAGTACTTCGTAATCTTGGCCAGGATTAACTGGAATTTTTGAGTTGGGCTCCATAAATAACTGCATAAATTTGCGCGGTTCCTCCCCCAAAACTGGTTTGTAAAACTGCCTATCCCACTTTTGAATGTCTTGAATAGTGGTATGAAGACCGCCATCACCAACCCAAAAAACGTTAGTCATGTTATTGATGTATTCACCTGACTCATTTTTGGCATAACCATAAGCGCGATTATTAATAATTTCAGTAGGATCGTCGGCAAAAAAAGTGTTGTGCATTTTTAATGGCGAAAATATAAATTCTTGGCTAAATTCTCGTAGCGTTTTGCCACTGACTTCTTCAATTAGAATAGCCAACAGCACATAGCCTATGTTGCTATAGTGCCATTTAGTATCTGGCGCATGGGCAAGAGGCAACTTTTTAACAAGAGCGTGAAACTCTTCCGCCGTAAGGTAGTCTTCATTGCCCAGACGAAACGGGTGACCCGATACAGCTTTTAAATTTAGTGCGCCTTTTGGTGTGTCGTGACCTTCAGGCGCTTCTAGAACTGAAATCATATCGTAGTCGCCCATGCCAGCAGTGTGATTTATAATGCTATTGATGGAAACTTTAGAAGGGTAATCTGGCAATCCTTTGACATGGTCACGAATATCATCGTGAATATCTATTTTGCCTTGATCAGCTAACAACAAAACTGCCATTGCGGTAAATTGTTTAGACACCGATGCCATACGATGAATATTGTTGTTATCCATGGCAACATTTAGCTCTAAATTAGCTAACCCATATCCCTTACCAAAATGTGTATGTCCCTCCAAGAAGACACCGACAGAGCATCCCGGCGCATCTGCAGGTATCTGTTTTTCTAACATTTCATTTAGCTGTTCTAGATTACTCTCTTCAGCCAGGAGTTGGGGACTTAAAAAAAGTAACAAGCTTATTGTAATAAATTTCATGCTGTTGCTCCTTAAAGGCAAACTGCAGTGGCATAGTTAATTTGGTCACCTAACTATAGCTGCTATGATTGCAGCCATACACATATTAGGTGACAAAATGGCAAAGAAAGGTCCAAAATTCAGTCCTGAATTCAGATTCGAAACAGCGCAGTTGGTCGTTGATCAAAGTTATACTAATAAAGAAGCCGCCGAAGCGAAGGATGTTGGCTATTCCACAATTGGTAAGTGGGTGAGTCAGTTGCGCGAAGAGCGAGCGGGTAAATCTCCTCAAGCAAAGCCTCGAAAAGCATATTAACTAATGGCAGTTACACAGAATCTGTTATAGAGCGCTTACTTAACAAGACAGGCATAATACGGCGGTACTCAAAACTTGATGTACAGCTTGTTTGATTCATTTGAAGAAGCTAAAACTGTTTTAGATTGGGTGAATAAAAGTGAGGACGAATTTAGTTACAGTCTCCTAGAGATTTACTCAGACAAAAAGCCTGGCAACACCTCAATGAAAAAATCTGGATTCATAGAGGTAGATATTGATTGCAATGGACATTACCCAATAAAGAAAGAATTGTTTGCTTCAAAAATAGCCTCTTCATTACAACCAGAGTTCGAGGAGTTTTTTGCGTTATTAAATGAGAATGGTTTATTTGAATCATTTATGGATGCAAAGAAATGTATGGATTGCTACCTCAGGGTACAGGGTGATGGGAATATTGAGAAAATATCTGAAAACGAAATTTCGTTTACTTTTATACATGAGCTGAATTAATTTTTAACCTTTGATTTGAATCCAAAGCCTCGCCCTCTGAAGTGACCCATTGGGTTCTTATTGGTGGGGCATACAAGGCTCGATTTCGAAGTTGACCGCATTGAATCCAACCTCATCGCCTCGCACTCGCGGGGCTTTGTTTTTGCTACCCTAAAACAGCAATGGTGCTAAACAAGACAGGCACTAAATAAACATGCCTGTCTCACAAGCGGGTTGCAAGAACTAACAAGACAGGCATAGCATCAATGTTCACATATTAAAGATGCCTGTCTCGCTAAGTATACCCAAAGAATTGACAAACATGAGAAAGACAGGGCGAGTGCAAGAAGGTGGCGGTGGTCAAACTCGGGTCGCAGATCCATCCAATTCCAGTGCTTATGGTGCTGCACCAGCGGGGGATTCTTATGTTGAGTTTGACGTGCCAGCGAGTAGAGTTAAGCCTCATTCAAAAGGAACTGGACGAATTCCGGGACCAAACAGTCCTGATGCTAGAGCTTCACGAAGGTCTGGTGGAGATACTAGTCAGTTTGAAATGCCAGAGGCTAAGAACATAAGGGAAATTCAGCAATGATAAATCTAGCAGTAATTGATGATTGGTTAAACAGTAAGAAGGAAAGTCTAACTAAAAAAGGCTTTGTCTTTCAACGTCCAAGAGAAGAGCATGGAAGCAGTGTTTCATTGGATTTTGATACGGAAAAAGCTGTTGGCACTATTGTATACTGGCCTCCAAATAATTTTGAAATTCAAGTGAATAGTATTTCAGATGGGGAGGTTGTAGTGTTAAAGGAGTTTGAAGGGAATACAATCGAAATGTTGGACAGTGAATTTGACTCGTTGATAACTAACTACAGTATTTTTTAAATTTTATGTCAGAGCATTTTTAATCCAAAGCCTCGCCCTCGCGGGGCTTTGTTTCTTCAACCGCCCAAATAAATCCGGATGATTAAATAATTGAGTCAACCTTGCTTGTAACGTTTTTAATCAGGTCATTTACTAAGCTTACTTGAGCATTTCAACTTGTGTGTTGAACCTCTCAAGAGTCTCAAGGGCTTAACAAGACAGGCATAACACGGCGGTACCAAAACTGTACTTCAGTACACTTTTTTTACTTTGGTTAGCTATTCACACTATTAATGGAGTAAACCAATGCCAGAAAGTGCAGATGCCTAAAGCCAGAAAATCACAAATTAGTTTATTAGATACGCCGTATTATCATTGTGTTTCACGCTGTGTTCGCCGCGCGTTTTTGTGTGGCGAGGAAGACGGTAAGAGTTTCGAGCATCGTCGCTACTGGGTGGAAGACCGTATTCACGTGCTTAGTGATGTGTTTGCTATTGATGTGTGCGCCTATGCGGTGATGAGCAATCATACGCACGTGGTATTACATGTCAGTAAAGATAAGGCAGACGCTCTCACCACAGAAGAAGTGATTCAACGTTGGCACAGACTGTATAAAGGCACCTTACTCACACAGCGCTACCTATCACCAGAGTTACGCAAAGACTTTCACGAAGCACAGATTAAAACGGTGGAGGCCACAGCAGAGATATGGCGTAAACGGCTGTATGATATTAGTTGGTTTATGCGTGCTTTAAACGAATATATTGCCAGAGCCGCAAACAAAGAAGATGACTGCACCGGGCATTTTTGGGAAGGGCGGTTTAAGTCTCAAGCGCTACTGGATGAATCAGCCCTTGCAGCGTGTATGGCCTATGTTGATTTAAACCCGGTACGGGCGAAAATAGCAAAGACGCCAGAAACCTCTGACCATACGAGTATTCAATATCGTATTAATGCCGCCAGGGTGGGTAAAACGCCCAAACGGCTGATGCCTTTTGCAGGTAACCCAAAACAAGACATACCACAGAGCCTACCTTTTACACTTCCAGACTACCTTCAGCTTGTCGATACGACCAGCCGATTTATTCATCCCACCAAACGCGGGAAGGTTGAACATACCTTGCCTACTATTCTAGAACGTCTCAACATCGAACGTGAGCAATGGTTAACCTTAACCACCCAATTTGAAGCCTGCTTTAAACATGCCGTAGGCAAAGAAGCGCTCCTTGAGCAGTATGCCCACAACCAACATCAGCAACGGGTTCAGGGGCGACAAAGTGCTAGGCGATTACTGGGGTAGTGGTATTCACTCATTGCTAAGTTCATTGCTGTATCACACTAACTTAGGAATATTTACGCTTAAGCACCCGCCATTTTAGACAAAAAATATAAGAACCCCAGAAATGATGAAAGCATCACCCCAACCATAATGGTAAGCGTTTTTGATTTTAACATCGATTCGAACAACGCAACTTCTGGTTGCATTTTAACGAGGTCTCTTAGGCCAGAAGATTGCCTTAACTGTGGTCTCGTGTGTCGGTTTTTCATATTTCCTCCTGCTATTCAGATATTCTTCTATTTAAAAATTCTGTTTAATCGGTTGCCTCAGACAAGGCCGCTACATTACAAGCATTAGTACGTAGTTATCATTTTTTATTACATTCTATTAAACAAGACAGGCATAGCATGAATGCTCACATATTAGAGATGGCTGTCTCGCTAAGTACGCCTGTCTCGCAAGATGGTCCTTAACATGACTGTCTCACAAGTTGGTCTTGAGAATTATGTAAATTTATGTCAATTTAAATCGGCAACATTAGGAATACAAACCGAAAATAAATAGCGTTAAAAAGGATTACTTTATGAAAAGACTACTTTTAGTCACCTCGTTTCTAGCTTTTTGTCAGGTTGCCAATGCCGCGACTCCACCTCCTTCGTGTAAATTAGGTGCCGTGAGAAGCGGTGGGGTTTCGGTCAGTGGAGGAGATTGTGGTAGTGGTCCTTATTCGGCTGGGTGCGATGATTATGATTATGATTTTGATTTTGATTTTTTAGCTGCGGTCTCAAAGAAATATCTACTTGTTGATGAAGAAAACAGAATAAAAGGCGACGGGGCGTACTACTTTAGCAAGAATGATAATGTTAAGTTCTATGACTCGATAAATGGCTATGTAGGTACAGATGAGTCAAACTCTGAAGGCAATGCTTATCTTCGATATAACATGACCTCCAGTACCGCATATAGAGGCCCTCAAAAAATTTGGGTTACAAAAAATTCGGAGACTTGGTGTTCATATAAGAATGTTATTTTACAATCTCCGCCATCTCTGAGAATTAGCATTGATAAATCCCCTAATTATCGTAGTGAAGGTGGCATAGGAAGCACTGACCTAGTTATTGATGCCAACCCGTACGTGGATTTTTTCTCTAAAGCAGTTCAAGAAAATACGGGTTATAGTTTAAAATGGTACTATCGAGCAAGCACAGCAGTCGATTGGCAGCTTGTAGATTCAGATATAGATGTTTTGACGGATAGATTCTACCATGCAGTTTCATACTTTAAAGTGATTTTAGATGACGGAACTTATGAGACAATTGAGGAGTTCCATGTTGTAACTTCAACTCCTGCCCCTGGTGCATCACCTTGCGATTCTAAACCCTGGCTCGCGATGTGTTCGGACCTTTGACGCTAGCGAATCTAGACAGGCATTGTTTATTTGATGCCTGTCTTATTAAGTTGATTTTAGATAAAAATATAAGAACCCCAGAAATGATGAAAGCATCACCCCAACCATAATGGTAAGCGTTTTTGATTTTAACATCGATTCGAACAACGCAACCTCTGGTTGCATTTTAACGAGGTCTTTTAGGCTAGAAGATTCCCTTAACTGTGGTTTAGTGTTTTGGCTCTTCATACTCCCTCCTGTTATTTAGCTATTCTTCTATTTAAAAAGGTCTGTTTAAGCGGTTGCCACCGAAACCGCCGCTACGTTACAAGCATTAGTACGTAGTTATCGTTTTTTATTACACTCGAAACCCTATAGGCGCCAAATTTTTTTGCTCAAACGACTACTACTACTAAACGAGACAGGCACTAAATAACCATGCCTGTCTCGTATTGCATATTGACGCTAGCGAATCTAGACAGGCATTGTTTATTTGATGCCTGTCTTATTAAGTTGATTTTAGATAAAAATATAAGAACCCCAGAAATGATGAAAGCATCACCCCAACCATAATGGTAAGCGTTTTTGATTTTAACATCGATTCGAACAACGCAACCTCTGGTTGCATTTTAACGAGGTCTTTTAGGCTAGAAGATTCCCTTAACTGTGGTTTAGTGTTTTGGCTCTTCATACTCCCTCCTGTTATTTAGCTATTCTTCTATTTAAAAAGGTCTGTTTAAGCGG
>Ga0208182_1001391_pt1 | contig 11321 bp, 12 predicted proteins | sample MalvireepMed_906_FD_184248 | JGI IMG/M metagenome (GOLD analysis project Ga0208182, IMG submission 184248) | Marine viral communities from the Global Malaspina Expedition - Malaspina viral metaG DeepMed_906 (SPAdes) (version 2) | ecosystem: Environmental > Aquatic > Marine > Oceanic | place...
GCTATAAATGGTACAATTTTATTTGGAGAAATTAATTGTTTGGAAACACCAGCAGGTGGAGAGCCAGACATAGATGTTTACACAGCAACGGTATCAACAGGTACAGAAGATGTTGCAATTTCTGGTTTAACAGAAACAGCAGTATTAAACACAGGAGCAGATTGGACTTTAACAAAAGATCCAATGGCTTTCACAACCGTTCCTCCAGCTGATGGATATTTATATTTAGTTGGCTCTGGTGGTGGAACCGATGCAACTTATACAGCAGGAAAATTTTTGATAAGTTTATGGGGGTACTAACATGGCTCTCAGTAAAGTCGATTACAACAGCATAAACGTCACAGCCGCAGCAAGCAAAGCCTTGAAGTGGAATTCAAGTGCCAATGGTTTCGAGACAGGAGATGTTGGTGGTAGTTTGGTATTATTAACTACTGAAACAGCTTCAAGTTCAGATACAATAACTTTTGATAGTAGTATTGATAGTACTTATAAAGAATATCAAATACATATAATACAAGCACATTGTGAAACCAATAATCAAATTTTACAAATGGGTTTTAGAGATGGAAGCACAGCTTATGATGCTACAAAAACTACTACTTACTTTGCTGCACAGCACATAGAAGATGGTACTGGTGGTTCTTTAGGTTATAATACTGACCAAGACCAAGCACAAGCAACAGGATTTTTAAATATTTCAGAAGCTTTAGGTGCAGATAACGATCAATGCACAAATGGAATTATAACTATTTATGACCCTTCAAATACAACTTTTGTAAAACATTTTATAGCAAGAATGGCATATACTCACCAAAACGATAGAATGATGGAAGCATATATAGCAGGTTATTGTAATACAACTTCGGCAATAGATGGTGTTCAGTTCAAAATGGATAGTGATGCCATTGACGCTGGGACTTTCAAACTTTATGGAGTAGCATAATGGCACTTACTAAATACAATTATAATAGTTTTGATGTGACACCAGTGGCTAGTACCACAATGGCTTTTAATGCTAGTGCTGATGGTTTAACAACTATGTCGCCTAGTGCTATGATTTTGATTAAGACTTTAACTGCAGATGGATCAGGAACTAGTTTAACTTTTGTTAATGGCACATCAGATGTAGTTTTAGATTCTACTTACCCTGTATATTTATTTAAGTTTATTAGTATTCACCCTCAAACAAATGATGTTGAGTTAAAAGTAAATTTTAGAGATGGAGGTTCTTCATATGACGCTACTAAAACTACTACAGCTTTTAGAGCATATCATCAAGAAAGTGGGTCTGCATCTGGTTTAGCTTACCAAACTGGAAATGATTTAGGTCAATCCACAGCAGCTCAACAAATTGGTCAAAGCGGTAACGATAATGATCAATGTATTAGTGGACAATTATTTTTATTTAACCCATCATCAACTACATTCGTAAAACATTTTATTGTTGAATCAAATTATACAGATCATGGAGATGAAAGCTACCATAGATTTTATTCAGGATATTGTAATGTAACTGCTGCTATAGATGGAGTTGAATTTTCTATATCATCAGGAAATATGGATGCTGGCACTATAAAACTCTACGGAATTAAGGATAGTTAATGGCTCTTTCTAAATTAACATATAATAGTCTAAACGTTACAGCTGCAGCTAGTAAAGGCATAGGTTTTGACTCTGATCCAGATGCACTGCAGGCTGATTATGTTGGTGGATCTATGGTTTTTATTAGCAAACTAACAGCTAGTACTAGTAGTACTTTATCTTTTGTTCATGGAGCATCGGATGTTGATTTTTCAACATACAAAGAATACTTATTTACTTTTAAAAATATTCATTGTTCTGGCACTAATACAGATGCACATTTTTTATTTAATGGTTCAATAGATGCTGGCTCTAATTATACTGCTACAAAAACATCTACTCATTTTAATTATTATCATGGAGAAGATGGAGCAGATGGCGAAATAGGATACAGAACAAATGCTGATTTTGCTCAAAGCACAGCATTTGTAACTTTAACAGTAAATGGTAATAATGATAATGATGGAAATATGGGTGGTTGGTTAAGATTATTTAATCCTTCATCAACTACTTTTGTTAAACATTTTATGGCAGTAACAAATACAATGCATGCACAACCAGCTAATCAAGGATGTCAAGTAGCAGGATATTTTAATACGACTTCCGATATCGATGCTATTCAATTTAAAATGGTAACTGGCACAATAGATGCTGGAGATATCTGCTTGTACGGAATTAATTAATATGATACATAATATAAAAAGGAGCACGAAGTGTATATAGGGAAAAAACCTCAAATTGGAAATTATCAAACTTGTGATTCAATATCAGCAACTGCAACTGACACATTCAACCTTTTGGTTGGTGGTGTTGCAGTCAGCCCGATTTCGGCACATCATTGTTTGGTATCTCTAAATGGTATCCTACAAGCTCCTATATCATCCTATACTATTGTAGGGAGTACGATCGTTTTCGCTTCGGCGCTTACAACATCGGACTCTATCGACTTCATCACTATTTTAGGGAGCACGCTCGACACGGGTACGCCTTCGGACGGGACCGTGACCAATGCAAAATTGGCACAGGATATTATTTCTGGAGAAACTGCTTTAACAGTTAGTCCAGCAACAACTGATGAAGTTCTTATTTCAGATGCTGGTACTTTAAAAAGAGCTGACATATCTGTTTTAGGTAATACTCCAGCTTTTATGGTGGTAATGGGTAGTGATGATACTATTGCTAATTCTACTTTTACTAAAGCAACTTTTGATACTGAAGTTTTTGATACTAATTCTGCATTTGCTTCTAATAAATTTACAGTACCAGCAAATGAAGGCGGAAAATATATTTTCTTTGCTCATATCTATGTAACAAGTGTAGATGATACAAATAGAGTGGAAGGAAGAATTTACAAAAATGGAAGTGATGCTGGAGGAGCATCAACAGGCAGTTCAACTGTAAGATGGTATTCAGTTGGTTCTAATTTAGATATGGATATGGGTTTCAGTTGGATAGGTGATTTAGCAGCAGCTGATTACATTGAATTGTATGTTCAACAAACAAATGGAGATAGTCAAACTCTTTATAGAACCACTTGGTTAGCTGGTTACAAATTAATAGGAGTATAGATGGAAAATTTATATTATAAAGTTAAAAAATATTTAGAAGCAAACAGTAAAACTGTTTCTGAATTTGATAACAATATTTTACTACAAAACGATAGCGATGGTAATGGAGATTATATTCATACTTGGAATGTTTCTGGTCTTGCAAAACCAAGTGATGAACAATTAGCTACTTATAATTCTTCGGCTACAACAGATGAAAATAATCATCAAATAAGAAAAACTAGAAAAACTGCCTATGGAGATATAGGCGATCAGCTAGATGAAATTTATAAAGATATAGATGCTTGGAAAGCAAGAATAAAATCTATCAAAGACGCTAATGCGAAGGAATAGATTATGGCAATTAGAACAGCTAATAATCAATCCATGTCGGCAATCACAGCGCTACCTTCAGGGGTAAGTGCTCAGAGTTTAATATTATTATCTACTTCAACAGCATCAGGTGATGATAATATAGATATTACTTCAGGAATAGATTCTACTTATAAAGAGTATATTTTTAAATTTACTAGCATTCATCCTTCAGGCGATGCTGCTGATTTTCAATTTCAAGTAGATACAGGAACTAACACATCTTATAATCAAACTATGACTTCTGCTGGTTTTGTATCTGAACATGATGAAGGAGATACTGCCACCACCCTTGCTACTCATAGTGGGTCAGCAGTTTTACACCAAGAAACAGGCTTTCAAGATTTAGGAAGATCAACAGGAAATGATAACGACCAATGTTTATCAGGATATTTACATTTATTTGATCCTAGCAATACAACATTTATAAAACATTTTTATGCAGCTGTAAATGAAGCTGGAAGTGATAATACTTCTACACAAAGATTTGTTTTAGGTTATGTAAATACAACAACTGCTTTAACAAGAGTTCGATTTAAGTTTGATAGTGGAACGATAGACGCTGGAACAGTTAAAATGTATGGAGTAGTGTAATGGGATTAGTCAAGTATAATAATTTAAGTATCTCTTCCATATCTGATGTTTCAGCAATTGATGGTTCTATGGTTTTAATTAAAACAATTACTGCTTCAAGTGATTCAACTATTGACTTTGTTGATGGGACTGATGATGTTGTGTTAGATAATACTTATCCTATTTATTTATTTAAATTTATGAGTGTTCATGGTTCTATTGATTTTAGACATTTAACTTTTCAAGGAAATGTCGCTGGTGGTTCTGGATATAATGAAACTATGACTTCATCTACTTTTTATGCTCAACATGATGAAGCAGGTACTTCTGCCAGTCTTGCTTATGAGGCAGATTATGATCAAGCACAAGGAACAGCTTTTCAAGCTATTGTTCAAGGCGCTGGTGCAGATAACGATCAAGCTAGTTCTGGCGAACTTTGGTTGTTTAATCCATCATCAACAACTTTTGTAACACATTTTTTTGCTATAGGAAATTGTTCAACAGACGATAATAAAATAAGAAGTTTACACACATCAGGATATTTTAATTTAACAGGAGCAATAGATGAAATACAATTTAAAATGTCTGGGGGAAATATAGACGCTGGCACATTTAAACTTTATGGAATTAAGGATTCATAATGGCTATTGTAAAACTGAATGACCGTGGAGTTCGAAATGTCTCAACTTTTGGTTCTGTAGGAGCTGGGTCTATAGTATTTATTAAAAAGTTGACAGCTAGTACTAGTGGTACTTTGTCTTTTGTTGATGGAACATCGGATGTTGTTCTTGATGATACTTACACGGAATACTTATTTACTTTTAAAGATATTCATGCAGGTACTAACAATGCAGATTTACAGTTTAATGGTTCAATAGACGCTGGTTCCAATTATAATGTTGCAAAAACAAGTACAAACTTTAGAGCATATCATTTTGAAGGAGACGATGCTGCTGCTCTACAATATCAAGCAAATAATGATCTTGCTCAAGGAACTGGATTTCAAAATTTTTTTGGAGACGACGGTGTTGGTAATGATAATGATCAATCTGCTGCTGGTTATATGCGTTTATTCAATCCAAGTAGTACGACTTTTGTCAAACATTTTATAGCAACAACTAATATGTCTCATGCTAGTGATATAGCTGTTCAAAACTTTACTGCTGGATATTTAAATACAACATCAGCAATAGATGCAATACAGTTTAAATTTGACACAGGCGATATAGACGCTGGCGATATCTGCCTTTACGGAATTAAATAAAAATGATATATAAATCAAAAAAGGAGGAAAACTATGCCAAGATATCACAATATAAACGGTAACAGAGTTCAATTTACAGCTGAAGAAGAAACAGCTAGAGATAATGAAGAACAAGCATGGGCTGATGCAGCTCCTGCTAGAGCTTTAGCTGATCTAAGATATAAAAGAAATAGACTTTTAGCTGAGACTGATTTTTACGCTTTATCTGATGTAACTTTATCTGATGATATGAAAACATATCGTCAAGATTTAAGAGATTTACCAGCAGGTAAAGATACTGTTGATAAATGTAATAACGCGACATGGCCTACTAAACCATAAGGCATAGGATAGCTTTCTATGTTACAGAAATTAAAGTTTCAGCCAGGTTTTAATAAACAGGTCACTGCAACCGGAGGTGAAGGCCAATGGGTAGGAGGAGACTATGTTCGTTTTAGATATGGTACTCCTGAAAAAATAGGAGGTTGGGCTCAACTAGGAGACAGTACACTCACAGGAAGAAATACAGCGCTTCATCATTTTGTTAATGCTAGTGGTATTAAGTATGCAGCCATTGGTACAAACAGATTTTTATATGTATATTCTGGAGGAGCATTTTATGACATTACTCCTATTAAAGCTACAACAACATTAACAAACGCTTTCACAACAACGAATGGTGATGCAACAGTTACAATCACTTTTGCATCTGATCATAATATTACTAAATATGATATCGTTCGTTTAGATAATTTTACTGAAATAACTGATTCTAATTTTAGTTCTGGTGATTTTGATGATGTCAATTTTATGGTGACAACCGTTCCAACTTCAACAACAATTACAATTGAAATGGGATCGGCTGAATCAGGATCAGGAGCCAGTACTTCAGGTGGAATAAGAGTTCAACATTTTTATTCCATTGGACCTGCTGTTGAAGAATCAGCTGCTGGTTGGGGACTAGGATTATGGGGTGGTACTGTTGCTGGAGAAATTACAGATACACTAGACGGAGCATTAACTTCAGGTTCATCTAGTATTGTTCTAGATAATTCTGCATCAATGCCTGCTTCAGGAACGGTTTTAATAGACAGCGAGCGTATTGCTTATACAACAAACACTACTGGTACTAACACCTTATCAGGATTAACAAGAGGCTCAGACAATACAACTGCTGCATCACATAGTGATGGGGCAACTGTTTATGACGCATCAGACTATACGAAATGGGGTGCATCGCAAACTGGAGATATTGTAACGGCCCCTGGTCTATGGTCCTTGGACAATTTTGGAAATAAACTAATTGCAACTATCTTTGATGGTGCAACTTTTGAATGGGATTCAGATGCAACAGGTGCTACAGCTATTAGAGCAACTATCGTTGCCAATGCACCAACAGCAGCAATTCAAACATTAGTTTCAACACCCGATAGACACTTAGTATTCTTTGGAACAGAAACAACTATTGGTACAACATCAACTCAAGATGATATGTATATAAGATTTTCTGATCAAGAATCAATTAATGCTACAACTTCTTATGCACCTTCAGCAACCAATACCGCTGGTACACAAAGACTGGCCGACGGAACACGGATCGTGGCAGCGATTAGAGGTCGGGATGCAATTTATGTTTGGACTGATACATCTTTATTTATTATGAGATTCGTTGGTGCACCTTTTGTATTTTCATTTCAACAGGTTGGAACTAACTGTGGATTGATTGGCAAGAATGCAGCCGTCGAGGTTGATGGCTCTGCTTACTGGATGTCAGAGAATGGTTTCTTTAGATATACTGGTAAACTAGAATCATTAGCATGTTTAGTTGAGGACTATGTTTATGATGATATTAATACAGTTCCTAGACAGCATATTTATGCAGGATTGAACAATCTATTTGGTGAAGTATCTTGGTTTTATCCTGGTAGTGGTGCTGCATCTAATAATAGATCAGTAACATATAATTATATGGATTCAACACCAGAGCGTCCTGTATGGACTACAAGTACGCTTGCAAGATCAACATGGTCAGATTCACATATATTTGGAAAACCACATGCAACAGAATATGATTCTGATGCAACCAGTGATACAACCGTCGGTAATACGGACGGTGTAACCATTTACTATGAACACGAAACTGGAGTAAATCAAATTAAAGCAGGTTCAGCTTCAGCAATTTCTGCAAGTATAGAATCTGGTGACTTTGATATATCTATGGGTCAAGGTGGTGGAGCAGATTTAAGAGGAGACGGTGAACATATAATGAAAATTAGAAGAGTGCTTCCAGACTTTTTACAACAAACGGGTAATGCAAGAGTGACGTTAAACTTGAAAAATTATCCAACAGATTCACAAGCAAGTTCTTCATTGGGTCCATTTACTACAACTACAAGTACAGATAAAATAGATACAAGAGCACGTGCACGTGCTATATCTTTAAAGGTTGACAATACAAGTACCGGACAACACTGGAAACTTGGAACTTTTAGATTAGATATACAACCGGACGGGAGAAGGTAATGGCTAGAATTGTACAATCATTAACACAACCACTAGAGAAATACGATCAACAAATACAACAATCATTTGTTAGAGATGTTGATAGTATCGTGCAAAAATTAAACACATCCTTTCAACAGGATTTAAAAGACGAGGCGGAAGCTGAAGCTTTCTTTATGGCATAATGGCTAATACATTTGTTAACAAAAAAGTGGATTTAACTAGCACGAGTGCTACTACATTGTACACAGTACCATCGGCTACAACAGCTGTTATTAAATCAATTCTGGTATCAGATGATTCTGGATCAGGGTCCACGATTACTATAACAATAACCGATACTGATAGCGCTGTTTTCAGTCTTTTTAACGTTAAATCGATCTCGGCCAGTGGAACATCAGAACTATTGTCTGCACCACTTGTGGCTAAGGAAAGTGAAATTATAAAAGTAACCGCAGCAGCTGCCAACAGACTACACGTAGTATTATCTGCGCTCGAAATTAAGCCTAGGATCGTTACATCATAAGCTTGATTTCTTTGTATAAACAAAGTAATATTATTAACCCCAGGTGAAATTCCTGCCTTTAACAAATTAACACAAAATTATGGCTATAGATTACACAGGAATATCATCATTGGACACAGGTGCACACGACATTACCTATTCAGGTAATGAAGGACCCAGATCCCCAGAAGAAAACAGAGAAATAGCTTCAGCTATCTTAGGTGATGAAATGGGTGAGGTCGCAAGTCAATTATGGAATGGAATGTCTCCTCCAGAAAAAAGTGAATGGAGAAGTATTGAAGGTTTCATACAAAGCGAAGATTTCAAAATCATATTAATGAAATTACAATCAGAGCAACAAGATAGAGGAGGCATACAAACAGCTTCTGCTGCCGATCCAATGTTGCAAGAAGAATATGATAAATATGTTTTTGAAATGGACGAGATGGGACAACAACCAATGCCCTTTGAACAATTTCGTGAACAAGCTGTAGCTGGTATGGCTACTGGTGGGAGAGTTGGATTTTTTAAAGGAGCTTTAGCTGACACAAAAGAGGGTAAAGCAATGTCTCCTGGTACAAGCGCAGATTATTCACCAGGTCAAGGTCATAGAGAAACAAGAGAAGCTAAAGGACCACCAGGTGGTGGAGATCAAAAAATGAAATACACCGCACCCCCAAGAGTTTATGATAGATCTAAAGATACAGGTCCAGATAGATTTAAATTAGCAGAAGCAAATAGAATTAAAAAAGAACTAGAGAGTATTGATTATAAAGACATTATACCTGACAAAAAAGCAATAAATAAAATGCTAATGTCTAAAAGAAATTTCATGTATCCCGGCAGAGATACAATAAATTATCCATGGAACGAAGATGATGTTTCAGGTTTGGCAGGAATAGATTTTTCCAATCTGATTGGAACAACACCTGTCACTGATTACAACACGCACTTGGCTAAAGTTTATAATAAAGCAGATTTAGAGGGTATAGATGCAGACTGGGCCGGCTATGGTTTTGGAGCAAGTGATAAATTAGAAGCAATGCAAAATTTATATGAAGGAACTAAAAAATTAATGAGCAATCCAACACAAACATTAAATTTTAACACACCTAAAGAACTCAGAGAAAAAGTAGGATCTTTAGGAGATATACCTTTTTCTGGTTATAAAAGTGTGGATATGGATTTAGTTCCAAAAGATTTTTTGGAAACTAAAGAAGATATTGAAAAACAAATATCACCTTATAAATTATTCGGGAAAGCCGATGGCGGAATCGCGAGACTGGGATATGATCTGGGTGGTAGAGCAGATATAGGTTTTAGTAGAGTTCAACCTTCTATAGATGGTTCAAGACCAGGATATTTTGCAGCGCAAAGAAGAGAAGAAGCAAAAGAGAAAGGCCAAGAGTTTGGCGGTTATTCTGATAGAGAACGTGGAGAACGACAAGCACAAAGAACAGCTGTTCTACAAGCATCACCCGTTCCAAGGGGAAAAGAAACAATCTCACCAGGTACTGGTGTAATTACAAGACCTGATGGTACCGTTGATACTGGTGGAGGTTATATACACAGACCTACAGGTATAACTTATGATAAAGAATATATTGACAAGTTTATAAATGTAGGTGACGAAGATGAAAAAACAAGAGCAAAATTATTAAAGAAGAAAAGAAAGCTTGAAGCAAGTCAAAGAAGAAAAAGAACTAGAACTGAAAAGGAACAAAGAAAAGAATTAATAACATTAATAAATCGTAGAAAAAAACAGGATCCTGACTGGAAAGGAGATTTACCAGAAGGTTGGGAAGATGATGTAGAATATGATGCGTGGGGAAAACCAATAAGTGGTGGTGCAACATTAGATGAACTATATGGATGGGCTAAGACTCGAGATTGGACTGGTAAAGAAAAATATTCTGATTTAGAAGGAAGAGAATTAAATGAATTTTGGGAGAAGCATGGTTACGTTCCAACTTCAAAAGATTGGCCTGGTCTTTTGGGAAAAGTATACCCTGAAAAACCTGTTACGTTTGACGAAATAGAACAAGCTTTTCAAAAAGGTAAAGGTAGTCTTTGGAACAAAGGTGCTGACGAATATAGAGTATGGTCTCCTGATCCTGATAGTAAAGAAGCTGATTGGCTACAAGAAATGGCAGCATTTCATCCTAAACAATATGCAATACAAACTGGACAAGATTGGAATCCTATTACAGGGGGTTTTACAAAAAGACAAGATGATGGTTATGGTGGCGTACCAGGTGCCGTGCCTCATGGTGATATACCTGAATGGCAACGACAAGGTTTTCCTAGTTATGAAGCATGGTTAGCGGCCCAAGGAACAGGGACAACAGGGACAACAGGGACAAGTTCAATTGCTACCGGTCCAATTACAGGACAACTTGGTGGTATAAATACTGCGCATCATCCTATTTTGGCAAATATATACGGTGTTCCAGAAGCTGATTTTCTTAATCAATACCCTATGTTCGCAGCTGATGGTGGTAGAGCAGGATACGCTGGTGGTGGAATAGCAGATTTAAGACAAGGATATTTTTTAGGAAAATTAGTTAAGTCAATTACAAAACCTTTTAAAGGTATATTAAGAGGAGTTAAAAAATTCTCAAAAAGCCCTGCAGGTAAAATGGCTATAATGGCTGCTTTAGGTTATGGAACAGGTATGTTTGGTAAAGGTGGAACAGGTATGTTTGGTGGTGGACAGGGACTTGCAGGACTTAGACAATCCTTAATAGGAAGCGCTGCAACAGGGGCAAAAGCAATTCCTGGTCAAGGTGCACTTTTTAAACCTGGCACAACAGGCTGGCTAGGAAAAATGTTTTTAAAACCAGATGCTACTAGTTGGTCCATGGCAAATATAAGCCCTATGAAATCAATACTTATGTCAATGGGAATTGGTGGTTTGTACACAGGTATGACTCAAAAGGATGATGAAAACGATATGTGGAAAAAATATTTAGCTGACTTAGCAGCAGCCGATGAATAT
>Ga0208182_1001399_pt1 | contig 11256 bp, 19 predicted proteins | sample MalvireepMed_906_FD_184248 | JGI IMG/M metagenome (GOLD analysis project Ga0208182, IMG submission 184248) | Marine viral communities from the Global Malaspina Expedition - Malaspina viral metaG DeepMed_906 (SPAdes) (version 2) | ecosystem: Environmental > Aquatic > Marine > Oceanic | place...
CTGGGTCATTGGCCCTGGCCGCTGCTTCGAGGAACTTCGCCTCACGGCGGTTCTGCTTGATGCGCTCGACCAGGGCGACCGCCTCGCTGTCGTCGGGGAGTCGTTTCATTCTGGCTCATCCTCACCGTGAAGCGGACACGCTGGGTCAGGGATGGGGCTAAAATCTAGCTCCACACATGAACAGTCGCCGTCCACCAGTCGCTCAATCGGGATTGGGCCATTAAACGTAATTATGTCTCGCCCATTCATGCTCCAGGCCGTCATTTTGAAGGTCATCGTCTGGGTCCTTTCTTGGGATGGCGGCGCGTGAAGATGTAGTCGAAGCCGTCCATGTTTCGCCGCTGCGTGAGAAGGCCCAGGTTGATGGGGTAGTGGGCGTAATCCCAAGCTACGCGGCCCAGTTCCCAGACATCTCTATTGGTTTCGGCCTTCTCACCAAGATGGCCTGTGAAATAGATGAACGACTCGCCGCCTTTGAGGGCGGCGGCGTCTCTTCGGAATTCGTCAGCGGTCATCATTTTGACTTCCCTCCGTGTTGCTGGAGGATACGTTTGGAAACGTCAACCACAGACGCCTCAAACAGGCTCTCATTCTCCAAGACGCGCTTTGCGTTGGCGACTTCCCGTGCTATAGCCGCCTCAATGGCGACCTTCCCGGCGAGGTAATCAAACTGTGTCATGGTCGGCCTCCTTCATTTTGACGTTGCCGTCCGCATCGAAGCAAGCCATCCAGTCGGTCATAATCTCGACGGACCCCCAGGCATTGCCCTGGGCCTCGTTATAAAAGAAGCGTACCCAATCCCGCATGACGGCGGCATTGTCGTCGTCGGCGTGGGCGAAGGCTCCCCGCAAGTCATTCGTGATGACGGCGGTTAAAAAATTGCCGGGGTAAAACCCGTGTTCCAGGTAGTGCTGGACACTGGTTCTCATGCGGTCGGAACCCGGCACCTTCGTATAGTCGGGAGGGAATACCCGTGCGCGAGGCTCTCCTGCGTCTGGCACGATGGCCTCTTCCGGTAAGGTACACGGGGCCTGACTTGGCAACAAAAGTTCTCTGTCAATCATCGTTCTTGGTCTCCTTTTGGTTGGAATTAGCGGGGACGTTCAAGAGGGGCACGAACAGTTGAGCCAACTGGTAGACCTGATAAAAACTCACTGTGTGTCCCATGATTTCTTCCACGTCACCTACGAGGTGATCAAATGTGTCGGGGGTCATTTCTCTTCTCCCGCTACCCACTCTTCCAATTGGTCGTCCCAGCACTCACCACGGTGGACGGCTTCGATGGCCTTGCGGAAAAGCAGGTTGGCGCGGCGATAGCCTCTGGCATAGTCTGAGGTATCGCCCGTGAAGCTTCTTACGCAACTGCGTAAGAAATCTACCAGCTTCGTTTTGTCTTTAAGTTCCATCATCTTTCCTCACTCTTATAGTGTATGCCAATTGTCCCATAGCCCAAAATACAAGTCAAGCTCTAATAACCCCGTGTTTTCAAGGGGTTACAGAGCTAGAATCGTGGGTAGGGTTCCGCGTGGGAGAGGTCGTTATAATCTGTGGTGTCTTTGCAGCGGCGGCAGACGCGATTGCCAGCATGACTGGACGGGAAATCCCGGAGACACAAAAGACAACGTCGAAGCTTGGTCGCTTCCAGCGACTGTGGCTTGCTGTGCGGTGGTTCTTGAGGCTTGAACATATGATGAACGAATCGGGCTAGTACGAATCAGGAACACGGCGTTCTTTCTCTAGTTCATCATACGCCTTTTCGGTTCTGGAGACACGCTCCTTGGCCTCTCTCTGCCTCTGTCGTAAGGTGAGGATGTCGTTCATTTCACCGAGGGGGTACATAAGGAGAACGTAAACTCGGAAATAGGTCCCATGCGATTTAATGTCCATATCCTCGACGCGGTATCCGGAGACGTTGACATCTCTTAGGACATTTTTTGTAACGTGTTCTGAGTCCATGAGAGCCATAGGTGCGATTTCGCGTCCCGTTTCAGACACATACTGTTTTACCTGGGATGACAACAGCCCCTCAACCCGGTCTGCGAGCATACGCTTGGCGTTCAAGATGGCCTTGTCTACGGCAAGCTGGAGGTGAGGCGATGTGGCGCATCCTTGTACCACTTGGGGAGGTCGTCAATGGTGTCCTGGATCATGGCCTGTTGGGCGTTGTGCTTGGCTTGTTGCTTCTGCATGAACGATTCGGGAGAGCCAGGGGCCGGGGACGAACAACCGGCGAGTAAAAAGCTAACGAGTAAGTAGGCCGCGATGGCTAGGGCTATATTCATTGGGTCCTCCTGATGAGTTTGTATGTGTGACGGGTATAACGTCGTTGGTCGTTGGGAATTTCCAGAACCTTCAAGGCGAGGGTCTCTGGGTCGTAAGTGTCTGATAAGAATAGCTTTTGCGGCGTAGCGAGAACGTGCAGGATTTCGTAGGAAGTAGGGGATGTAATGTTGGGTGCATACGCCGCGAGGATTTTGTAACCCTTCGTAGCTGGGACCGTGGTCCGTGATGCGATATAAAAGTTTGTATCGTATTGGTTAGGGAAGACTTTATGAATGTCGTGATTGGCGTCTTCCATCAACAAATTAACGTACATGGGTTGGCTTGGGTCCAGGCTGATGGTGATGGGGTCTCCCTCCCGGAAGATGTCGGAGGAGAGCTTGACCTGGATGTCGAAGCCGGGGTCCGGGGCCTCTGGGCGCAGGGAAATTTGCGCTTCCAGGACGACGCGGCACGTGCGGTGCCCTTCCAGCGTTTCACCGGCTCGCACGGTCTTGTTGCGGATACGGCTGATGAGTCCGTTGACCGTGGTCCAGGTGATATTCTGCATGGGGCAATTAACGCCGTCATTGGTCTCCTCACAGGCTACAAGAGACTGTGCGCCCATGTATTCGCCGCCGAATTGCCGCAGCGCGTCCAGCTTGGCGCGGGATTCGGCTCGCGAACAGGCTTCTCTTTCGGTGATGTCCTGGTGGATGACGTAAGTTCCCTTTCCATAGAGCCACTGCTGGATGATGAGATTGGGAGGGACGGCGGCAGGGCTGTTGAGGTCGTACAATAGACGGAGTAGCCCAAGGCTGACGCTTATATATTCCACGGCTTACCAAAAAATTGCGTCACGGGAGGTTCTGGGTGATTTCGGTCAAAAAGATACCAGCAACAGTTGTCCTTTCCCGTGTGGGGGGAATCGGGACCCATCCATTTAACTCTGGCGACGGAGACGATCTTGAGACACCGCTCAAGATAGGTGACCGCCTGTTTCGTATGCATCCAATCTGCATCAAAAAGGAGCCACGTGGGTAGCGTATTGGATAAATTTACAATTATAGGGTGTAGGACAGGACGCCCCCAGGGAGGATTGGTGATGAAAGCGTCGGCTCCTTCACCATCTGTGAGGTGACGTGCATCGATTCCAGGGCTGTCGCTGATGTCGCTGGCACTGACGCACTCATGCCCATGCTCGGTGAGGTGACGCACAAGGTCCCGTTCCCCGGCGCAAGGCTCGATGAACTTGGTTTTAGGCGCAAGGTGGGGGAGCAGAGGGAATACAGCCTCGTATGGCGTGGGATAAAAGTCCCGTTCCCGCCGTTTAAAATCGGATCTTTTGCCCATTAGTGAATAGACTCCGATTCGTCCTGGCAAGTAGGACAACCCTGCTGCACCATGTCGATGAGACTGGCGAGGCACCAGGGGCAAAAGGCGACGGGGAGGATACCAAACAGGCCGGTGGTGCCGCCCTCCTCATCAAGATCAAATTCGGAGCGGCAGACGGAGCAAATTATTCCCTCTGGCCCCTCTTCTTTTTTTTCAGCCACTGTTTTCGTCGTGTTCGGTATGATGTTCGTCAAACGTTAACGCACGGTCGGCCAGCATGGCGTAAAAATCTACACCTTCGCTGACCTGGGCAATGTCGCGTATCTCTCTGAGAGCCTCGCGCAGACGATCAATTCGTTGTTGAAGCGTCATGCGACGGCCTTACCGCACAAGTCACAAAGCCAATTTTGCGCCATAAAGGTAGCGTAGCAGTCGCTGGGGTTTACACGGTCCCCGCACCAGTTGCAGGTTTTGAAAAAAAGACCGGACGACGCCGAAGCGTCATCCGGGAGTGATGACCCGGACGAGGAGTCGAGACCAGCCGGGTCACAGGGAGGTAAAATGGACTCATTCTTTAGCACGGTAGGAGGCTCCCTGACAACTAAATCTTGGGCGTGTGCGTTCCGCCCTTACGTTTAGGTGTACGCAAGCGGCGCAGCCATTTAAGAATTAAGCGCCACAATTAACAGGACCAAGCCCTGGTAGGCGGCAAATGCAATGAGTGCGGTGGTCATAAGGTCGTCTCCAAATCCAGCGCCTTGGACAACTTGGCGACTTGCGATTTCAAGGCCACAATCGTATCCGCAGAACGGTCATATTCTTGCATAATTTTTGACGTGGCAACACCCACTTCGTAAAGCACTTCCTCCAGCGCCGTACCGGTCTTGGTTCGCTTGGTGATGAAGATTTCGCAGGGATGACCGAAGGTAGGGTGGAAGCCTACCGTCACGGCCAGACTGAAGCCCTCACCTTTAACTTCCTCCGTTACGGAATCACGTCTGTTGGGTAACTCGCTCATCAGGCTTCTCATTAGAGGCGGTTTCGATGATATGCGTGAATTGCCCGCTCAACGTTCTGTGGTTGGCGACGGCAAGCGCCTTTAGCTTGCGATAGGTGTCGATGGAAACGACAACCGATTTCCATTTTTTGGCGTTCATTCTGTATGCGCCCGTTGGCTGCGAAGATCCAAATAACCCTGCGAAGATTTTAACGCGGCAGTTTTTTCACGTTCCCGGTTGTTGCGGTAGTCCTGCGCAAAGTGAGCAGCTACCATGATCCGTTGGTTCCTGCCGCTATCCCCTTTCGCTTTATCACCGCTATCCCAAATAAAGCCTTGGTCGAGTAGTGCGCGGTAGCGAGCAGTGACGCTGGAATAACAAAGTGTTGGATGTTGGGCACGGACTTGGTCGCTGATAATTCCCGTGTCCCCAGCGCGGAAAATAGTTTTATAGACCAAATTTTCTAAGCGCGTTACATCAATTGAGTAAGCAGCTTCGATACTGGTTATTGGGCCTTCTTGCCGGTGTAATGTGCGCGGGTCAGTCATTTAGTTCTCCCTATAGTTGTGGGATAATATCTAATTAATCCGGTTTCTGCAACTGCCCCCAGCTATCACCTAGCGAGATGTCGCAGGGACTTGGGACGCTTAGTTCCACTGCATTTTCCATGACCTCGCACAACTTCCTGGCTTCCTTCTCATCACTCACGCTGAACGCCAATTCGTCGTGGATTTGAACCAGGGGTACTGTATCTAAGTCCTTGTAAACATTGACCATTGCAGCTTTTGTTTGGTCGGCTGCACTGGATTGGATGAGCCTGTTCAATGCCTTATAGGTATATGCGCGACGTATGTTGTCTCCGTACTCATGCGAGGCTTCTTCTTTGGGAAGCGCCTTTGACGAAACGAACAGGTTGGGTTCCCACAAATCAAACCGGCATTTGCGTCCCAACAGAGACCGGACGAACCCCCCTCTATCGCGATGCGATACCTTGCGTTGGACGGCGTCCATCAACTCCTTCACGAATGGAACGTCCTGGTGGTACTGTCGGATTAGCTGCTTGGCTTCGGCTGGAGTTATGTCCAGCTGTTCCGCCATTTTGGTTTGTCCCATGCCGTACATCAGCGCCAGATTGATCATCTTGGCCTGGGTCCGTGGGCGCTGGATGATATCCGCGACCATTTGGTGGAAGTCGGTTTTGCTTTCGTTTCGGTAGGCTTTGACGAATGCACCGGACCCGGTCAGGCCGTGGTCCGTGATGCTGGCGTAGTGAACCAGGATGCGTGGCTCTTGCTGATCGAAGTCAAGAGACGCCCACTGCTCGTTTTCTTCCGGGAGGAACAGGCCGCGTATCTTTTCCGCCATTTCCTTGTTCCTGGCCGGGATTTGTTGGAGGTTGGGGTTCGCCATGGAAATTCTCCCCGACACCGTACCGCCGCCTTCAGAGCGCAATTGGTTGATGTGGCCGTGGATGCGGCCTTTGTGCGCGTAGCGGGAAATGCTGGAGAGGAAGGTGTTACCGATTTTGTCTACCTCTCTGGCACGGGCGATTTGCTGGGCGATGGGATGCTCATGCGTCGAGAGGAAATTTTTGGTGAAGGACGGCATCCCGGTGGGAGTACGGGCGTAGGGGATGCTCAACTTATCGAAGACGACGGCGACGGACGCCGCCGCCCATAGCTCGACATCGTGACCAGTTTCTTTCTTAATGGCCGACAGGATCTTTTTAACGTCTTTGATAAGGGACTGCTTGAGCCGTTCCGCTTCTTCCAAATCGACGCGGATGCCGCGCCATGTCATGTCGATGCAGATGGGCAAGACGCTGCTCTCCAGTTCAAAGATGCTCCACAGGTCTTCCTTGGTGAGGAGAGCCTGGAAGTGTTGCCAGAGAGACAGGGTCAGACGCGCATCCGCTTCCGCATATTCCCCGACAAAAGGAGCGGGGAGCTTATACAGTTCGGCTTTGGGATTGACGCCGAATTCCGTGGCCGCTTCACGGAGGGCGGCTTCGGATTTCATCTCGCCAAGGTAGTCGTAGGAGAGGGCGTTCAGGCTGTAGGAGCGCCGGTTTTCGTTCAGCAACGGTGCAGCCAGCATGGCATCCCGTACCGAACCGTGTACACGGACGCCCAGGTGACGCAGCCAGCCAATGTCGTAGGCGGCGTTGAAGAAGACCTTCTCGCACTCATAGTCGGCAATTTCTTTCTGGAACCACTGGACGATGCGGCCACGGTCCAGGTTGCCGCCGCCCTCATGCCCAAACGGCAGGTAGGCGTTGAAGCCGTCGTAGGCTACGGCAATTCCAACCACATCCCCGTTGGCTGTAGGCCAGCCTGGGCCGTGGGTCATTAACCGTGGATCTTTGGTTTCCAGGTCAATGGCGATTTGTTCAATGTCGGACGGCGTGACGGGCAACTCCGTCACCGGCACCCATTCCGTTTTGACGCCAAACTTGGGCTTTTTAAGATTTGTTTTCATTGGCTTCCCCCGTGCAACCGTAGGCGATGGCCGCGTACCCTGCGCCGTCAACATAATCGTCAACATTAAACAAGCCGCTTTTCCGTCTCGCTATCTTGAGGAGTTCCATCATGTTGGCGACATCCTCCGGAGTAACAAAGTCAATGTTATGAAGGTAACCATTCCATAGTTGGGCGATATTCTGGTGATTTTCTAACATGGAACCGTGGCTGTAGGCACGATCATGTTTAACGAGTCTGGCAGCTTTTTCTAAAATTTCATGTGCTTTCATAAGGCCCATCCCTTCTGTGCATCGTCTGGCATTTTCAAAACGAGGTTCTGCTTGGTGCGGGTGATACCGACATAAAGAACGCGGTGCGCGTCATCGGGATTTCGGCCCATCTCCTCGACGGCCTTACCGGACAGGTCGAGGTAGAGAAGGACGTTGGTGGCTTCGCCGCCTTTAGCGCCGTGGATCGTGGACAACTTGATCAACGGCCTCTTGCTCAGATCGACGCCGCGATTAATCATGGCCGTGGCATAGGCTCTGTCTTCGTCGCGGATCTTGTCGAGCGCCGTTTCCCATCGTCCGGTAGCCTCCAGGCCGTAGTGTTTACGGAGAACGGACAGGCTGAACGTGTCGTTTTCATGGGCGGCTTTCAGCAGCTTTTTCGCCCCACGGGCCACGGCATTTTCCCTAGACGATAGGTGAGCGTATAGGTTTACGGCTTCATTCAGAGAAATCTCCCGGTTATCGCCAAGGTGGAGATATTCCCAGGAGGAGATGGCGGAACGCACCGACTTGCTTAGTGATGGCGTGTTGAAGCGTTCAAAGAAGACGCCGGTCGCTTTGAGATGGGCCGCGACATCGTTGAGCATGTAGTTGGCTTGCGCCAGTACCAGCCAGTTGGCGTTGTTGAATTCGATATCTCTGGTGTCGTAGGCGCGTTGCACGGTGCCTTCGTCATCACGGGGCAACCACTTTTTCTTTTGCCGGTTGCGTATTCGATTGGCAACGGAATCCGCCAGCCGGAACACGGCCTTGGGAACACGGTACGATTGAGACAGGACTTCAGAACCTCCCTCCAGAGAGATGAAGTGGTTTACATCCGCCCCGGCCCAGCGGTAGATCCCTTGGTCGTCGTCCCCGGCAATGAACATGCGCTCGCATTTATCGTTGAGAAGGTGCGCGATTTGCCATTGAAGAGGCGTCAGATCCTGGGCTTCGTCCAGGAACACAACCTTCAAGGTGGGGATGTGCGCGGGGTTTGCAGCAAGCTCGACCAGCATGTCGGTGAAATCCTTTAACCCGCGTGACTGCTTAAATTTGGCATACTCCTGGAAGATGTGTTGCACCTCGTAGAAGGGATAACTGAGTTGGGTGGAGTTATAAGTTTGAGCGGGGTCTTGGAGCATGTTGCGTGACAAATCAATACACCGCATCAGGGGGTGATTGGAGCGCAACGGGATAAAGCCATCGTCTTCTCCCTTTTCAACACCGCTGGTTAGGTCCAGACCCATGAGATGTCCAAACTCTTTGAGGTGCGTTTCCTTCAGAACTTCGGCAGCGGTCAGGCCCAGCGTCTGAAACGCAAGGCTGTGCAGGGTGCGGAAGTAGGTGAAGTCTTTTTCCGGGTCCATGTTAAAACGCATAACGGCGCGGTCACGCGCTTCATGGCTGGCCTTGCGGGTAAAGGCGAAGTAGCCAATCTCATTTGGGCTATAACCGGAACCAAGCAAGCGTTCGACTTCGTTGAGGAGAGTGGTGGTTTTCCCTGTACCGGGAGGGCCGAAGTAACGGAGCATTAGTCGTCCTTTCTCCAGATCGCGTCGAGGTCATATCCCAAGGCGTCGAGGAGACGCTCGACTTTGTAGATGGAAAGCTCGCGTGGCACATCCAGCTTTTCGTATTCCCCCACGGTGCGTTGCGGCATCTTGGCTTTGATAGCCAGCGCACGTTGGGATAGGCCAGATTCCTCTCTCGCTTGCCGGATCAAAACGCTCCAGTGATTTCTTAGAATGGCACATCCTCCTCATCGAACTTGGAATTGAACTCCTCATCGATTTGATCGTAAGCCGGAATGGACCAACACCGCACGGTACGGCCTTTGATTTTCAATTGCTCTGCCCTCCCGTCCATGTCCCGTAGGCGCTGGGCAATCTTGTTGGATTTGTACTCAAAAAATTTATTTCGCTTGAGGAACGCTTCCAGATCCTTGAGACGGAAATAGGTGCGGTCCTCTTTTTCGTTGGTCCATGGGCGACGGAGCAGGATCTCTTCTCTGTCCAAGGCTGTCTGCATATGCGTGGCGAAATCTTCCAGCATCTCGTAGAACTGACCCCGGATGCTGGTATCGTCCGAAGTTGTGATGACGGCCCCTTCCGTATCGACCATGGCGGAAAGCAACGTATTCATCTGCGCTTCCCACGCTTGTCGCGTCACGGTGCGGGGCATGAAATTAATTTGCTCCATGCAGAGGATTTGAAACCGGGGCTGCTTTTGCAAACCCTCCGTATCCAGTTCGACAGGAGAGCCGTTTACGTCGAGAAACCAGAGCGGCGGTTCGCTGTCATACTTACGCAGGTTGGCGACGGTGGGCGTGTTGGCTCCTCCTCCAACGCCATGCTTGCGGCTGCGACACAAATCCTTGTTGCAGAAATTACAGATGGGCTGGTCGGTACATTTATACTGGTAGTCTTTCTTCTTCAATTGGTCGGCTACGATGTTGACTTCGTTCAAATCCAGAGGAGGGTCCATAATCAATTGATTATGTTCAAGAATTTTGGTTTCCCATTCATCGGGGAACGCCTTGCGTAGGTAAACGCCTACGTTAAAGAGGCCATTGTTTCGGGTGCCTTCCGGGAATCCCTGACGAAAAAGAGCCTGTAGGCATGGGGGTCCGTCCGGTAGCCGCTTGTCGATTTGGACGGCTTCCTCAGACGCGAGGTTGTCCAGTTCTTCTTCTGTAATGGCAGACGCTTCCGCCATGTCGAGAAATTCTTCCAGAGTGGCTGCACTGCCGTCAGCGTTGAAGGCGTATCGTAACCCACGTTCTTGATCGAAATAGGGAAGGTTCAAGAAATTGCCGGTATCGCCCCGCTCCAAAACCAGCTGGATCTGTTTTGGGAATACTTCCGTATTGGATGCATAGCCTAGCTCAGAGGTCACTTCCTTCAGCTTGGTTTGCAGCTTTTCGGCGGCGACGGCTTCCTTGAGAAATAGATAAAGATGTCCCCCTCCGGATTTGCTACGGCAGACGACAAGGGGAAATTTCAATTGGGAGATGTGGTTAATAAGCTTGGTGTGATCCAGGGGATAGGTGTCGATGTCTATCGCCCCCCACAAGCATTGGTTGTTCTCGTTGATGGGAACAACGCCAACACCTTGTTCGCCGTTTAAATGGGCGTCAAAAGTCTTCAAGGTCCGTGGTTCGTGAACGATACGAGCCTTACCCTTGTGCTTGCCGTTAGCTGCCTTACCCGTTATATCGAACGTGCCGTAGGCTCTGTTCAAGCCCCGGAAAAGACGGCTGAATCGTTTGGTGAGTTCCTTTTCCACAAGAAATTGGAGGGACCAGGACTTGGCTCCCGGCCCCTCCTCCCCCCCACTCTAGAAGGGCGTGTCTTCGTTGGAGGATGGTGCTTCCTCTTCCCGGACATGCTTAACCTGCACCTGCCCAGCAGCGATGGAATCGTGGAAGAGTTTTGCTTCCCGATAGAAGTTCACATCCTCTATCGGTCCTTCCTTGTCGATGAACCATCCGTGCCAGCTTCCGTTTTTGTTTTCTTCACCCACGGAAGTCAGATGCCAGACATGCGAATAACGAGCAGGGATGAACAAGTTACCATCTCCGTCCTTCATCTTGCTGGACTTGATGGAGGAGTTCCACTGCTTCGACTTCTTGAACTGCGTAGCCTTCATTGGCAGCAGCGCCTGTTGGGTAAGATCGTCCTCATCGATGATAAGAACGTAATGTTGGGCGGTGCGCTCAAGATAACGACCACTCCCATCGACAACGTAGTCTTTGTTGTCTTCGCCACGCTTCGTTGCCGGAATCTCTTCGTCCGCAGCATAGATACGATGCGGTGCGCCTGTGCCGGTGCCTCGCGGCTCCCACTCTATGTACTGAAGAGTGTATGCACAGTTGATGACCCGGACGCCGTCTTTGCCTTTGACGACTTCCTTCGTCACGGTGTTGTAGATATT